>VFQN01000192.1_pt1 | contig 127094 bp, 124 predicted proteins | sample 3512371 | NCBI WGS metagenome assembly VFQN01 (sample SAMN10412370, study PRJNA504923) | tailings metagenome | isolation source: Replicate 2 from Balatoc abandoned mine | place: Philippines: Itogon, Benguet | collected 2017-08-28 | reverse complement strand
TGGAGCGTGCCTGGCGGGGTTGCGGAAAAGCTGTGTTGCGTGACTGTCTGCTCAGTGAGCAGGCTGCAGCGGCGCCCGTGATGCCGCAACTGTCGCATGTTCTCTTGCGGATGTCCTGCCGGTCAGCGGTGCATGCAGGTCCAGCAGTACGGGATGTTGAACAGCGCCGCCACGCCGTTTCAGCACGTGGATCGCAGTCCGGTTTTCCTGCTTTCGGACATGCAGGCGCAGCGCCGAGACGGCACAGGGCTGTGCCTGACGGGGGCGGTACAGCACGGTGACCGCCGTGCTGCATTCGGCAGCCTGTTGCAGGCGGCGCAGGCAGTGTTCACTGGCCGATTCCAGCCACATCAGCACGGCACCGCACAGGCCGGATTTCAGCAGCTGTTCGCAGGCCCAAACACGTTCCCCGGGGGAAGCCGGGCGAAGCAGCAGCACCTGCCGCAGGTCGATGCCGAAGGCGGCCAGGGCCGGAGGATAGGGGGTGCAGGGCGGTGCGATCAGGGACAGCCAGCGTCCATCGCGTGTGCAGCGGGCCACCGCAGGCATCAGCAGTTGAAGTTCGCCGATGCCCGGACGGTCAAAGCAGATTTCGGTCAGTGCGCCTGCGGGCCAGCCGCTGCCGGGCAACACGGCATCGAGTTCCGGATGACCGGTGGAGGGATTGTCGTGTCTGGCTGCGGCGCAACCCTGGCCGCGCCAGGTGTCGTGGCGGCGCAGGATCTGCTCCAGCGACGGCTTGGCAGCGGGCACAGAGCGCTCACCATTTGCCGTTGCGAATCACGCCAACTGCAATGCCTTCGATTTCCAGGGACTCCCGTTTCAGATCAACGGTGATGGGCTGGAAATCGGGATTTTCCGGGAGCAGTTCCACGATGTTGCGGTTGCGCTGGATGCGTTTTACCGTGACTTCGTCATGCAGTCGCGCCACGACAATCTGTCCCGACCTGAAATTCTGGGTTCGATGCACCGCCAGCAAATCGCCTTCGAGAATGCCTGCATCACGCATGCTCATTCCGCGTACGCGGAGCAGGTAGTCTGCGGCGGGTTCAAACAGTGCGGGGTCGACACGGCAGCGCTGCTCGACGTTCTGTTCGGCCAGCATCGGACTGCCGGCGGCCACCCGTCCGACAACCGGCAAGGTGGAGGATTGTTTCAGCCTGATGCCCCGGGAGGCACCCGAAGTCATTTCGATGACGCCTTTTCGCTCCAGGGCGCGAAGATGGGTTTCCGCGGCATTGGGGGAACTGAAACCCATGGCAGCGCAGATTTCGGCGCGGGTTGGCGGAAAACCGGATTCCTCGACGTGTGTCTCGATCAGACGCAGGATCTCGATCTGACGGGGTGTCAGGGATTTCTGGGATTCGCTGAAATTCTCGTCGTTCATGACTGTGATTATATACAGTTGTCTGACGGCGGCAAGGGGGTCATGGGGTGCCTCGGGAGGGTGTTGTCAATAATTATCATAACCAATTGATTTTTAATGAATTATTCTTTTTCTCGTCGAAGGCCTTCAGAACGTCCTTTTATTGGACGGAGAGCAAATTTTTGTTATACTTCAAAGTTCTGTGAAACAGATTGGGCAGCACACACGGATGGGCGGATCGCCCATTTTTTGTTTGTGGCGCTGGATTCGCATGGATTTGCAGGGTTTGCTCGAAAAAACGCTGGCCGGGCTGGGTTATGAACTGGTGGAGCTTGAACGCTCCGCGAGGGGGGCGCTGCTGCGGGTATTCATCGACAAACCGGGCGGCATCAATGTCGATGATTGTGCGCTGGTGAGCAACCATCTCACCCGGCTGTTCGCGGTGGAGAACGTGGCTTACGACCGCCTGGAGGTTTCTTCTCCGGGGCTGGACAGGCCGCTGCGCACGGCGCGGGATTTTGCCCGATTTGCCGGGCAGACGGCGCGGCTGAAGCTGCGGGTTCCGCTTGAAGGTCAGCGCAATTTTGTCGGTGTGCTGTGCGATGCAGGGGCAGGCAAAGTGGGTCTGGAAGTCGACGGGCGGATGCTGTCGCTGGACCTCGGCAATGTGGACAAGGCGCGGCTGGTGCCGGCGCTGTGAGCGGGAGACGGATATGAATCGTGAAATTCTGTTGCTGGTGGATGCGTTGGCGCGCGAAAAGAACGTCGACAAGGAGATCGTGTTCGGCGCGCTCGAACTCGCCCTGGCTTCCGCGGCCAAGAAAAAATTCACCGAAGATGTGGATGTCCGCGCTTCGGTGGACCGCACAACCGGCGAGTTTTCCTTTTTCCGCCGCTGGGAAGTGGTGAAGAACGAGGAGATCGAGTTTCCGTCGCGCCAGTACAAATTGCACGAGGCGCAGGAAGAGGATCCGGAATACGAGATTGGCGATTTCATCGAGGAGCCGCTCGAGGGCATGGAGGTCGGCCGCATCGGGGCGCAGACCGCCAAGCAGGTCATCGTGCAGAAGATCCGCGATGCCGAGCGCGAACAGATCCTCAACGATTTCCTTGCGCGTAAGGAGCACCTCGTCACAGGCGTGATCAAGCGCATGGAGCGCGGCAACGCCATCGTCGAGTCGGGAAGGCTGGAGGCCATGCTGCCACGCGACCAGATGATCCCCAAGGAGAATCTGCGTCTCGGCGATCGCGTCCGCGCCTATGTCTGGAAGGTCGACCGCCAGGCACGGGGGCCGCACCTGATCCTGTCGCGCACGGCGCCTGAATTCATCGCCAGACTCTTCGAGCTCGAAGTGCCGGAAATCGAGGAAGGCCTGCTCGAGATCAAGGGGGCCGCCCGTGACCCGGGTTCCCGGGCAAAGATCGCGGTGCACTCCAAGGACGCCCGGATCGATCCGATCGGCACCTGTGTCGGCATGCGGGGTTCCAGGGTGCAGGCTGTCACCGCGGAACTCGCCCAGGAGCGCGTCGACATCGTGCTGTGGAATCCGGATCCGGCGCAGTTCGTCATCAATGCGCTGGCGCCGGCGGAAGTCAGCAGCATTGTCGTCGATGAAGAAAAGCACAGCATGGACATCGTCGTCGACGAGGAAAATCTTGCCCAGGCCATCGGGCGCAACGGGCAGAACGTTCGCCTGGCGGGGGAACTGACCGGCTGGGAGCTCAACCTGATGACCGAGGTTGATGCGCAGAAGAAAAGCGAGGAAGAAACTTCTCGCACGCGGGCCGAGTTCATGGAGAAGCTCGACGTCGACGAGGAAGTGGCCGATATCCTTGTGCAGGAGGGTTTTTCGACTCTGGAGGAAGTGGCTTACGTTCCGCTCAGTGAAATGCTGGAAATCGAGGCCTTCGACGAAGCCACGGTCAATGAACTGCGCAGCCGTGCGCGCAACGCGCTGCTGACGCAGGCGATTGCCAGCGAGGAGAAAGTCGAGCACGACATCGAAGACCTGATGAAGGTCGAGGGCATGGATAACGACACTGCGCGCCTGCTGGCCTCCAAGGGCATCGCCACGCAGGAAGATCTCGCCGACTATGCGACCGATGATCTCGTCGAGCTGACAGAGATGGATGCCGAGCGTGCAAAAACCCTCATCATGGCAGCGCGTGCGCCGTGGTTTGCCGAAACCAATGCCTGAGATCCGAAAATAACCAGCGATGGCACAGATAAAAGTCAAAGAATTTGCCCAGGAACTGGGTGTCCAGCCGGAGTTGCTGCTGGAGCAGTTGCGTGCGGCCGGCGTCACTAAGGCGCTGACCGGCGATGCCGTACTGACGGAAAAGGACAAAACCCAGCTTCTCGATCATCTGCGGGAAGCGCATGGCGCCAAGGAAGGCAAGCAGAAAATCACGCTGACCCGCCGACAGACCACGGAAATCAAGAAGGCGGACGCTACAACCGGCAAGGCGCGCACCATCCAGGTGGAGGTGCGCAAAAAACGCGTGTTGATCAAGCGCGATGCCGTCGAACCGGAAAAGACCGAGGAACCGCAGGCGGCGAAGCCGGTGATCGATGCCGCGGAAATGGCCGCCCGCGAGGCGGAGGCCAGGCAGCAGGCGGAACTGGCCGCGAGGCAGGCGGAGGACGTTGCCAAAAAGCAGGAGAAGCGCAAAAAGGCGCAGGTTGCCGCAGAGGCCGCGGCCGAAGCCGCCGTGGCAAAAGCTGCGCAGCCGGCGGCCGAAGAAATCGCTCCTTCCGCCGCGGAACCTGCTGTCGAAGGAACCATACACAAGCCGGCGGTGCCGGCCGGTGATGCCGCGAGCAAAGCCAAGAAGGCGCCCAAAAAACCGGTCAAGCAGGTGGTATGGCAGGATCCGGCGGCGCGCAAGCGCAGCATCAAGACCCGTGGCGATGCATCCGGCGGGCTGGGCTGGCGTGAGCGCAAGGTGCATCGCACCACGCACAAGCACGAGGGCGACCAGCAACATGGTTTCATGGCGCCGACAGAGCCGATGGTGCGCGAAGTGCTGGTGCCAGAGACGATTACCGTGGCCGATCTGGCGCACAAGATGTCGGTGAAGGCGGCGGAGGTCATCAAGACGCTGATGAAGCTTGGCACCATGGCGACCATCAACCAGGTGCTCGACCAGGACACGGCGATCATCCTGGTGGAGGAAATGGGGCATACGGCCAAGCGCGCCAAGCTCGACGAGCCGGATGCCTTCCTGGCCGAATCGGCGGCACAGGCCGAAGTTAAAGCCGAACCGCGTGCGCCGGTTGTCACGGTGATGGGGCACGTCGACCACGGCAAGACATCGCTGCTCGACTATATCCGGCGCACCCGCGTTGCCAGCGGCGAAGCGGGCGGCATCACCCAGCACATCGGTGCCTATCATGTGGAGACGCCGCGCGGCATGATCACTTTCCTCGACACGCCCGGCCACGAGGCCTTTACGGCGATGCGGGCCCGCGGTGCGAAAGTGACCGATCTGGTGATCCTGGTGGTCGCGGCGGACGACGGTGTGATGCCGCAGACGGCCGAAGCCATTCACCACGCCAAGGCCGGCAATGTGCCGATCGTGGTTGCGCTCAACAAGATCGACAAACCCGAGGCCAATGCGGAGCGCGTCAAGCAGGATCTTGCGGCACGCGAAGTGGTGCCGGAAGAGTGGGGCGGCGACACCATGTTTGTCGAAGTCTCCGCAAAAACCGGGCAGGGCATCGATAGCCTGCTGGAACGCATACTGCTCCAGGCGGAAGTGCTGGAACTCAAGACTCCGCGTGACGCGCCGGCAAAGGGCATCGTCGTCGAATCGAGGCTCGACAAGGGGCGCGGTCCGGTGGCCACCGTGCTGGTGCAGTCGGGAACCCTGAAGCGCGGGGATGTGGTACTCGCCGGAGCGGTGTTCGGTCGCGTGCGCGCACTGCTGGACGAGGCCGGCAAGACCATCGAATCCGCCGGGCCTTCGATTCCGGTGGAGGTGCTGGGTCTGTCCGATGTTCCGGCCGCTGGCGCCGAGGTCATGGTGCTGGGCGACGAGCGCAAGGCGCGTGAAATCGCGCTGTTCCGCCAGGGCAAATACCGTGACGTGAAGCTGGCGAAGCAGCAGGCCGCAAAACTCGAAAACATGTTCGACCAGATGGGCGAAGGCGAGGTCAAGACGCTGTCGCTGATCATCAAGGCGGATGTGCAGGGCTCTTTTGAAGGCCTCACCCATGCACTCGGCAAGCTTTCGACCGATGAAGTGAAGGTCAACATCGTGCATGCCGCCGTGGGCGGTATCACGGAATCCGACGTCAACCTGGCGCTGGCCTCGAAGGCGGTGATCATCGGTTTCAATACCCGTGCCGATGGCATGGCGCGCAAGCTGGCCGAAGGCAACGGCGTCGACATCCGCTACTACAACGTGATTTACGATGCGGTGGATGAAATCAAGGCCGCCCTGACCGGGATGCTGTCGCCGGAGCGCAAGGAAAATGCCGTCGGCCTGGTCGAGATACGGCAGGTGTTCCGCATTTCCAAGGTCGGTGCTGTCGCCGGGTGTTATGTGCTTGAAGGTCTTATCCGCCGGGGTTCGAAAGTCCGCGTGCTCCGCGACAACGTTGTGATACACGAGGGTGAACTCGACTCCCTCAAGCGCTTCAAGGATGACGCGCGCGAAGTCAAGGCGGGCTTCGAGTGCGGCCTGTCCCTGAAGAACTTCAACGACATCAAGGAAGGCGACCAGCTGGAAGTCTTCGAGGTCGTCGAAGTCGCGAGGACGCTGTAAGGCGGTTCCGCGCCGCCTGCCGGCGCGGCAGCAGGCGGCTGTTTGCAGATCGGGGGTTTCATGCCTAAAGATTTTTCCCGCGGACGGCGGATTGCCGATCAGATCCAGCGCGAGTTGTCGGACATCATCCGACTGGAGATCAAGGATCCCCGCGTTTCGCTGGTTACCGTGACTGACGTCGAGGTGTCGCAGGACAATGCGCATGCCAAGGTGTTCTTCACGGTGCTCGGCGAACCTGCGCAGCAGGAGGCGGCGGAGCGTGCGCTCGGACATGCCGCGGGCTTCGTACGCAGCATCCTGGCACAACGCATCAAGCTGCGCACGGTTCCACAGCTTCATTTCCACTATGACGTCTCGATCGAACGTGGCATGCGGCTGTCCCGTCTGATAGACGAGGCTGTCGCCGAGCCTGCGGGGAAAAAGCAGCCGTGACATCGGCTGCTGCCGTCCGCGAGGCAGTTGACGGTGTGTTGTTGCTCGACAAGCCACGGGGACTGACGTCCCAGCAGGCGGTGGCCCGTGCCAAGTGGCTGTTCAACGCGCGCAAGGCCGGGCATACCGGGACGCTGGATCCGATGGCCGACGGGCTGCTCCCGATCGGTTTTGGCGAAGCAAGCAAGTTCTCGCAGTTCCTGCTTGATGCTGACAAACGTTATCTGGCCACCCTGCGGCTGGGAGTGACCACGACCACCGGCGATGCGGAGGGCGAAATCACGGGTGAGTCACCGCTGGCCGTGACCCGGGCGCAGATCGACGGGACGGTGCAGGGATTCCTCGGCCAGCAGCAACAGCAGCCCCCCATGCATGCGGCGATCAAGGTTGGTGGCAAGCCGCTTTATGCATATGCCCGAGCGGGTGTAACGGTGGAGCGGAAAACCCGTTCCATTGTCATCAATTCAATACAAGTAATTGATTTTAAAGATAAATATTTGAAAATTCGGGTGTCATGCAGTAAGGGCACTTATATCCGGGTGCTGGCCGAAGACATCGGCAGAATTCTGGGCTGTGGTGCGCATCTGACCGCTTTGACGCGGGAGGGGGCCGGCAATCTGAACCTGGAGCAGGCTGTTTCAATGACGGAACTGGAGGCGATGTCCCTGCCTCAAAGGCTGGAAAAAATGCTGCCGGTGGATACTTTTGCCGCCGGCTTGCCACGGCTCGACCTGGCTGCCGATCTGGAGCGCCGCCTGCTGATGGGACAGCAGGTCGATCTCGGGCAACCGGGGCCTTCCGGGCTGCATCGGCTTTACGGTGCAGGGGGCGATTTTTTCGGTGTCGGCGAGTTTGCCTCGGGAACCCTGCTTGCCCGGCGCCTGCTGGCGCGGGCTGTTGCAGCGGTTTCGGGCCCAAACAGCTTGAGTAATCCGGTAGTTACGGAGTAAAATAACGCGTTTTTTCGTCGGAGACAGAACATGGCTGTAACCACTGCCCAAAAGGCGCAGGTTTTGCAGGACTTTCAGCGTGCCAAGGGCGACTCGGGTTCGCCCGAGGTCCAGGTCGCACTGCTGACCGCACGCATCACGGACCTGACCGAGCATTTCAAGGCGCACAGCAAGGATCATCATTCCCGCCGCGGCCTGCTGCGGATGGTCAGCAAACGCCGCAAACTGCTGGATTATCTGAAAAGAACCAAGGCCGAGCAGTACAAGGCGCTGATCGAGCGTCTCGGCCTTCGCAAGTAAGCAGGCCATCATGCAGGTCTGCAATGCCGGCGTCCGTGTGCAATCCGCACGGCGCCCGGTCGGCAAGCCGGTGCTGGGGAGCGCCGGCAGGTAGCGCTTATTGATCCTCCGGAAGACCGCTTGTGCGGTCTTTTTGTTTTTGAGCAGAGCAAAGAGAAAAGGAAAACCATTTTGAACCCGGTAAAGAAAACTTTGATGTGGGGCCGCCACCAGCTGACGCTGGAGACCGGCGAAATCGCGCGCCAGGCTTCCGGTGCGGTTTTGGTGACAATGGAAGATACTGTTGTCCTGGTGACCGCAGTGGCGGCGCGCAACGCCAAACCGGGACAGGACTTTTTCCCGTTGACGGTGGATTACCAGGAGCGGACTTACGCTGCCGGCAAGATTCCGGGCGGTTTTTTCCGCCGTGAAGGCCGTCCCTCGGAAAAGGAAATCCTGACTTCGCGTCTCATCGACCGCCCCATCCGCCCGCTGTTTCCCGAAGGTTTTTACAACGAAATCCAGATCGTCGCGACAGTGATGTCGTCGAACAGCGAGATCGATTCTGACATTCCCGCGATGGTCGGCGCATCCGCCGCACTGGCGCTGTCCGGCGTGCCCTTCGGCGGCCCGATCGGCGCCGCGCGGGTCGCTTACGCCAACGGCCAATACGTACTCAATCCGACGGCCACCGAACTGAAGACTTCGCAGCTGGACCTGGTTGTGGCCGGCACCGAGCAGGCCGTACTGATGGTGGAATCCGAGGCGCAGCAGTTGCCCGAAGACGTGATGCTGGGCGCAGTCGTGTTCGGTCACGAGCAGATGCAGGTCGTGATCAAGGCAATCAACGAAATGGTCGACGAGACCGGGGTGCCCGAGTACAACTGGGAGCCGCCGGCAAAGGACGAACAGCTGATTGCGCGGATGTCCCAGATTGCCGAAGCCGACCTGCGTGCCGCCTACCAGATCCGGCAGAAGCAGGCGCGCACGGTGCGCATCAAGGAGATCACGCAGAAAGTTGTTGCCGAACTGCTGCCGGCCGATGCTTCCGCCGACCTGATCAACGCGGTGAAAAACGAACTGGGCAATCTCGAAGCCAAGATCGTGCGCAACCAGATTCTCGACGGTGAGCCGCGCATCGACGGACGCGACACCCGCACCGTGCGCCCGATCACCATCCGCACCGGCGTGCTGCCGAGAACCCATGGTTCCGCACTGTTCACCCGCGGCGAGACCCAGGCGATCGTGGTTGCCACTCTCGGCACTTCGCGCGACGAGCAGATCATCGACGCGCTGCAGGGCGAATACCGCGACCGCTTCATGCTGCACTACAATTTTCCGCCGTACTCGACCGGCGAAACCGGCCGGGTCGGTTCCCCGAAACGCCGTGAAATCGGCCACGGCCGCCTGGCCAAACGTGCCCTCGTGGCTGTGCTGCCCACCGCCGAAGAGTTTGCCTATTCGATCCGCGTTGTTTCCGAAATAACGGAATCAAACGGTTCGAGCTCGATGGCATCGGTCTGTGGCGGCTGCCTGTCGCTGATGGATGCCGGCGTTCCGCTGAAAGCGCAGGTTGCCGGCATCGCGATGGGCCTGATCAAGGAAGGCAACCGGTTTGCGGTGCTGTCGGACATTCTCGGCGACGAAGATCACCTGGGCGACATGGATTTCAAGGTGGCCGGTACCGAGACGGGCGTCACTGCGCTCCAGATGGACATCAAGATCACCGGCATCACCAAGGAAATCATGCATGCCGCGCTGGTCCAGGCCCGCGAAGGCCGGCTGCACATCCTCGAGAAAATGCGCACTGCGATCGATGCGCCGCGTACCGAGCTTTCCGCCTGGGCGCCGCGGATGATCACGATGAAGATCAAGCCGGAGAAGATCCGCGACGTCATCGGCAAGGGCGGTGCGGTCATCCGCGCCATCACCGAGGAGACGGGCACCACGATCGACATCCAGGATGACGGTACGGTGACCATTGCCTGCGTGTCCTCCGAGGGTGGCGAGAATGCCCGCAAGCGCATCGAGGACCTGACGGCGGATGTCGAAGTCGGCCGCATTTACGACGGCACAGTGCTCAAACTGCTCGATTTTGGCGCCATTGTCAGCGTGCTTCCGGGCCGTGACGGCCTGCTGCACATTTCGCAGATCGCCAACGAACGGGTGAACAGCGTGGCCGACCATCTCAAGGAAGGCCAGGCGGTGCGGGTCAAGGTGCTGGAGGCCGACGAGAAGGGACGCCTGCGCCTGTCGATGAAAGCCGTCAACGCGCCCGCCGAGCAGGCTGCACAGGCGCAGTAAAGGGAAGGGCGGCTCGCCGGAGGGCGGGCTGCGGGAAAACAAAAGGGGGGCCGCGGCCCCCCTTTTGTTTTTTGCCGGCTGATGCCGGTGATTATTTGGCGACCTGGCGCTCGCGCAGTTCGTCGAGCGTCTTGCAGTCAATGCAGAGCGTTGCCGTCGGCCGTGCTTCCAGCCGCTTCAGGCCGATTTCCACGCCGCAGGAATCGCAATAGCCGTAGTCCTTGGCCGCGATGCGGGCGATGGTTTCGTCGATTTTCTTGATCAGCTTGCGCTCGCGATCCCGGTTGCGCAGTTCCAGGGACATGTCCGATTCCTGGCTTGCGCGGTCGTTGGGATCGGCGAAAATGGTCGCCTCGTCCTGCATCGTGTGGACAGTGCGGTCGATGTCCTGGGACAACTCCCTCTTCATTTCCTCGAGCATTTTGCGGAAATGCGCCAGCTGCCGCGCATTCATGTATTCCTCTTTTCCCTTGGCTTTGTAGGCGGGGAAGTTTTTCAGCATTTCGGTGGCCATGAGGAGGTTTTCTGCGCCAAAAAAAGAAGCTTTAATAACAGAATTCGATACCCGTCGCAAGCAAGGAAGGGGTCGTCCGGCCGCCTGTCTGATTGACGCTCGAGCGGGGGGCGGAGTATATTACGCGCCTTCGGTTTAGGCGGGTTAAGCCCGGCATTCCCGCCCGATTTTGTGCCCGTAGCTCAACCGGATAGAGCACCGGCCTTCTAAGCCGGGGGTTGTGGGTTCGAGTCCCGCCGGGCGCGCCAGATCCCGGCGCCGATCTCGGCAGTTCCAGTGGTGGCTGTAGCTCAGTTGGTAGAGTCCCGGATTGTGATTCCGGTTGTCGTGGGTTCGAGTCCCATCAGCCACCCCATTCTGCGCCGGAGGCTCCGGTGCCGTTGATTTCCAGTGTCCTCATGTTCTGGCGCGTATCAGGCGCTGCTGTTCGCGCTGCCACTCCCTGTCCTTTTCGCTTGCGCGCTTGTCGTGCTGCTTTTTGCCCTTGGCCAGCCCGATTTCCAGCTTGATCCTGCCTTTCGAGTAATGCAGGTCCAGCGGCACCAGCGTATAGCCCGCCCGCTCGACGCTGCCGATCAGGCGGGTGATCTCCTCCGCATGCAGCAGCAGCTTGCGGGTGCGTGTCGGGTCGGGCAGGACGTGCGTCGACGCAGTGGGCAGCGGGCTGATGTGGCAGCCGAGCAGGAAAAGCTCGGAATTGCTGATGATCACGTAGGCTTCCTTGATCTGCGCACGCCCGGCCCGTACGGCCTTGACCTCCCAGCCTTCGAGAGCGATGCCCGCCTCGAAACGCTGTTCGATAAAATAGTCGTGAAACGCCTTTTTGTTCTGGACGATACTCATATGGGCTTGCGCATGGACAGCCGTATTCTAACCGGCCTGGCAGGGCACTGGCGGTTGACCGCATGAAGGTTTCGCGTTCGGCCCTCGTCGAGTTCAGTGCCGCGGAAATGTTCGCTCTGGTCGATGACATCGAGCGATATCCCGAATTTTTGCCCTGGTGCAGTTCCACCACGGTGACGTTGCGCACGGCGGAAACCACCCGTGCAGCCATACACATCAGTTTTCGTGGTCTGAGGCAGAGTTTTTCCACGGAGAACCGGAAGGAAGCGCCCGAGCGGATGGTGATGAAGCTGGTGGAAGGTCCCTTTCGTGTCCTCGATGGCGAGTGGCGCTTCACCGCGCTGGGGGAGGGGGCCTGCAGGATTGACTTCAGCCTGCACTATGAGTTCTCGAGCGTCCTCTTCGAGAAGATTGCGGGGCCGGTTTTCGGCCACATCGCGGGGACGATGGTGGATGCCTTCCTGAAGCGTGCGGGGCAGTTGCATGGAAAGCGATGACATGCAGATCGAGGTCAGTGTCGTCTGCGCGCTGCCCGACCGCCAGATGACCCGGACCCTGAAACTGCCCGGCGGCACCACGGCCGGCGCGGCGGTCGAGCTCTGCGGATTGCAGGCGGAGTTTCCCGGCATTGATTTCGCCGCCGCCCCCATCGGCATCCATGGTCACGCGGTATCCCGCGAGACGGTGCTGCAGCAGGGCGACCGGGTTGAAATCTACAGGGTCTTGCGTGCCGACCCCAAAGAGGCAAGGCGCAGGCGCGGCAGCCGCTAGGCTGCTACTTGCAGTTGGTATCGGCTGCGCGTTGGGCGCGGGCGATTTCAGCGGCGCGTTCGTTGTCCTCGAGGAATACCCGCTCGCCGGTCTTGGGGTCTGTCCTGCCGATGCGGTTGCCGGCCTGCAGGCTGCGGAGGTAGGACTGTGCCGTTTCACAGTTCTGTCTGCGGTCGGCTGCTTCCTGGGTTTTTTCCTCCGCTTTTTTGGCCGCCTCCTGCTGGTCCGCCTGCCTTTTGCGGAATTCGGCATCGCGCTCGGCCAGCGTTTTCTGCTGATTCGCGGGCGCGGCCGCAGGTGCATTGCGGATGCCGGTGTTTTCCGCTTTGGTGCCGGGCGGGCAACTCGCCGCAAACTCGACACGGCCGCCGGCACCGACACATTTCATGATCTGGGCGTGGGCCGCGAGGGGAAGGGCTGCCAGTGCCAGGGCGACAACAGTGCTTCTCATATTCGACACCTGCTTGGTTGTGTGATCCGGCAGTAATCCGGCACGCGCCGGAACACTTTTCCGGCAGCCGACCGGCGGGCAGCCGGACGTGCCTTGACCGCAGGGAAAAATAGCCAGTTTGGACCGTTCAGTCAATGGACTAACGCCACAGTCAGTTTACCGTTTACGCCCCAACGCCTATAATCCGCGCTTTGCGAAGGACGCATCCCATGCGCGTGGTGCAGAAAGCCCTGACTTTCGACGATGTGCTGCTGATTCCGGCACATTCCTCAATCCTGCCGCGTGAAGTCAGCCTCAAGACCAAGATCACCCGCGGCATTTCCCTGAACATTCCCCTGGTGTCCGCGGCCATGGACACCGTAACCGAATCCCGCCTCGCGATTGCCATTGCGCAGGAGGGCGGCATTGGCATCGTGCACAAGAACATGACGCCCAAGGCACAGGCGGTTGAGGTCACCAAGGTCAAGCGTTTCGAGAGCGGCATCGTCAAGGATCCGATCACGATCACCCAGGACATGACTGTGCGCGACGTGCTGGCCCTGACGCAGCAATACCGCATATCCGGGTTGCCGGTTGTCGAGGCCGACGGCAAGGTTGTAGGCATTGTCACCAACCGTGACCTGCGCTTCGAGCGGAAGCTCAACCAGCCGGTAAAGAACATCATGACCCCTCGCGAGAAGCTGATCACCGTGCGTGAAGGGGCGAGCCGGGAAGAGGCGCGGGTGCTGATGCACAAGCATCGTCTCGAGCGCGTGCTTGTCGTCAACAAGAACTTCGAGCTGCGCGGGCTGGTCACCGTCAAGGACATCCTGAAGTCTTCCGAGCATCCCAATGCCTGCAAGGACAAGCTGGGGCGCTTGCGCGTCGGTGCGGCTGTCGGTGTCGGCGAAGGCACCGAAGAGCGCGCCGAAGCCCTGGTCGAGGCGGGCGCCGATCTGATCATCGTCGACACCGCGCATGGTCATTCCGAGGGTGTGCTAAAGCGCGTGCGCTGGTTGAAGCGGACATATCCCAAGCTTCAGGTCATTGGCGGCAATATTGCCACCGCGGCCGCCGCCAAGGCACTGGTCGACCACGGCGCCGACGGCGTAAAGGTGGGCATCGGACCGGGCTCGATCTGCACCACCCGCATCGTCGCCGGCATCGGCGTGCCACAGATCACCGCAGTTGCCAATGTCGCCAAGGCTTTGCAGAAAACCGACGTGCCGCTGATTGCCGACGGCGGCATACGCTATTCGGGCGACATTGCGAAGGCCATTGCGGCCGGCGCGCATTCGGTCATGGTGGGAAGCCTTTTTGCAGGCACTGAGGAGTCGCCCGGGGAAATCGAGCTTTTCCAGGGTCGTTCCTACAAATCCTACCGCGGCATGGGATCGCTGGGCGCGATGCAGCAGGGGTCCGCGGACCGCTACTTCCAGGAACATGACGAGCTCGATACCGAAAAACTGGTGCCCGAGGGTGTCGAAGGACGGGTGCCGTACAAGGGCGGCGTGGCGCCGCTGATCCATCAACTGATGGGGGGGCTGCGGGCGAGCATGGGTTACATGGGCTGCGGCAGTATTGATGCGGTCAGGCGCGACGCGGAGTTTGTCGAGATCACCACGGCCGGAGTGCGTGAATCACATGTGCATGACGTGCAGATCGTCAAGGAAGCGCCGAACTACCGCGTTGAATGACCTGCATTCCTGCGCCGCCGGCGCAGGCACCTGACAACCAGCCGCAACGGTAATGCCCGTGCATCACGAAAAAATACTGATTCTCGATTTCGGTTCGCAATACACCCAGTTGATCGCGCGCCGGGTGCGCGAACTCCACGTCTACTGTGAACTCCATCCGCACGACGTCACCGATGATTTCATCAGGACCTTCAAGCCCGCCGGTGTGATCCTTTCAGGCGGCCCGGCTTCCGTCTGGGAGGACAGCACGCCGCGGGCGCCCGCCCTGGTGTACGAACTGGGCGTGCCGGTCCTGGGCATCTGCTACGGCATGCAGGCCATGGCCGAACAACTGGGCGGCAAGGTCGAAATGGGCAAGGTGCGCGAATTCGGTTATGCCGAGGTGCGTGCGCGCGGCCACACGGCGCTGCTGAAAGGAATCCAGGACCGCGTTACGGCGGAAGGCCACGGCATGCTTGATGTGTGGATGAGCCACGGCGACAAGGTCATCGACATGCCGCCCGGCTTCAGGCTGATGGCCAGCAACGACAGCTGTCCCATCGCCGGCATGGCCGATGAAACGCGCAAGTTCTATGCTGTCCAGTTCCACCCTGAAGTCACCCACACGCCGCAGGGCAGGGCGCTGATCGAGCGTTTTGTGCTGGGCATCTGCGGCCTCAAGGGCGACTGGAGCATGCCCGATTATGTCGATGAGGCCGTCGCACGCATCCGGCGCGAGGTCGGCAAGGAGGAGGTCATCCTCGGCCTTTCGGGTGGGGTCGATTCGTCCGTGGCCGCGGCGCTGATTCACCGCGCAATCGGCAAACAGCTGACCTGCGTATTTGTCGACAACGGCCTGCTGCGGCTCAACGAGGCCGACCAGGTGATGGCCACTTTTGCGCAAAACCTGGGTGTGAAGGTGATCCATGTCGATGCGCGCGAGCAGTTCATGCGCCATCTGGCTGGAGTCACTGATCCCGAACAGAAACGGAAAATCATCGGTCGCGAATTCGTCGAAGTGTTCCAGGCTGAATCCGCAAAACTTCCAGCGGCAAAATGGCTGGCGCAGGGCACGATCTATCCGGACGTCATCGAGTCGGCTGGCGCCAAAACCAAGAAGGCGCATACCATAAAGTCGCATCACAATGTCGGCGGCCTGCCGGACACGCTGCATCTGAAGCTGCTGGAGCCCCTGCGTGAACTGTTCAAGGACGAGGTTCGCGACCTCGGCATCGCGCTGGGTCTGCCGCGGGAAATGGTGTTCCGGCATCCGTTCCCCGGCCCCGGGCTCGGCGTGCGCATTCTCGGCGAAGTGAAGGCGCAGTACGCCGACCTGCTGCGCGAAGCGGATGCGATTTTCATCGATGAGTTGCGTGCATCGGGTTGGTATGACAAGACCGCGCAGGCTTTTGCGGTGTTCCTGCCGGTGAAGTCGGTGGGTGTCATGGGCGACGGCCGCACCTACGAATACGTGGTTGCGCTGCGCGCGGTGCAGACCACGGACTTCATGACCGCGCACTGGGCGGAACTGCCGTACAGCCTGCTGGCCAGGGTGTCGAACCGCATCATCAACGAAGTGCGCGGCATCAACCGCGTGGTGTATGACGTTTCCGGAAAACCGCCTGCCACGATCGAGTGGGAGTGAGGTTCCCCGGCAGAGGAGCATAAAGTTGGCCATCACGCTGTACGGCATCCGCAACTGCGATACGGTCAAGAAAGCCCGTGCCTGGCTTGATGAACGGAAAATCGAGTACGTCTTTCACGACTACAAAACTGCAGGCATTGACGCCGGGCGCCTGCAGCACTGGTGCAGCGAGCTCGGGTGGGAAAATCTTCTTAACCGTGCAGGCACCACCTTCCGCAAATTGCCGGATTCAGACAGGCAGGAACTGGATGAGCGCAAAGCCATTGCACTGATGCTGGCGCAGCCGTCGATGATCAAGCGGCCGGTGCTGGATCTCGGCGGGCAGCGCCTGCTCGGATTCAGGCCCGAGCTTTATTCGCGGGCTATGCCGGCCTGATCGTGAATGGACGGCACCGCGTTCATGCAGGAGGCACTGAGGCTGGCCGCGCAGGCGGCAGCCGCGGGTGAAGTGCCGGTCGGCGCGGTGGTGGTTCATGACGGCGCGATTGTCGGCCGCGGTTACAACCAGCCCATAGCCGGCAACGATCCGACAGCCCACGCCGAAGTCATGGCCATGCGCGATGCGGGCAGGGCACTCGGCAATTACCGGCTCGCGGAGTGCGATCTGTATGTGACGCTGGAGCCCTGCGTGATGTGTGCCGGCGCGATCATGCACGCGCGCATCAGGCGGGTGATCTACGGTGCGCGCGATCCCAAAACCGGCGCCTGCGGCAGCGCGATCGACCTGTTTGCGCAACCGCATCTGAATCATCATGCCGATGTCGGCGGTGGCATGATGGCCGACGAGGCAGTTGTCCTGCTGCAGGATTTTTTTGCGCGGCGGCGCGGCAGAAATTGAAAATCATCATTCACATCGGATCGCAGCGCCTGGAGTTGTACGACGATCAGGGCCGTCTGCTGCAAAGTTACGCCATTTCCAGCGCATTGAAGGGCACGGGGCAGCTGAGGGGCAGTTTCTGCACGCCGCTGGGCCGCCATGTCATCCGCGCCAAGATCGGTGCCGGCCGGCCGGAAAACACGGTTTTTGTCGGCCGCCGTCCCACGGGGGAAATTTACACGCCGGAACTGGGTGTCGCCTTTCCCGGGCGTGACTGGATGCTGACCCGCATCCTCTGGCTCTCCGGCTGCGAGGTCGGGCATAACCGTCTGGGCGAGGTCGATACCATGCGCCGCTATATCTATATCCACGGCAGCCCGGATTCGGTGCCGATGGGGGTTCCGGGCTCGATTGGCTGCATTCGCATGCGTAATGCGGATGTTATGGATCTTTATGAGCGAATACCGGTCGGGACGGTGGTGGAAATAGTTGAATAATCAGCGGCTTGGCATTCCGCCGGCGTGATCAATGCGATGCATCATGGATCATTTCCGGCCTCTTTTGCTGCGCATAATGCTGCGCACAAAACGTTAAAAATCAATGAGTTGAAATGGACAATCAGATTAATTGTGCATCGCGCCAGAATGGGATAAATTGTGCGCCGCAAAGGAACATCAATCTGCGGTCAATTCCCAAAGGCGATACATGCGACTCAAGGACAAGGTAGCAATCATCACCGGTGCCGGGCGCGGCATCGGGCAGGCCACGGCCCTCAAATTTGCCCGTGAAGGCGCGAAAGTGATGGTTTGTGACATCAACCAGGAGTGGATTGACGACACCGTAGCGCAATGCCGGGCCGCAAAAGGTGAGGCGATAGGCCATATTGCCGATGTCCGGGACATCAAATCGCTTGAAGCCATGGTCAAGGCGACCGTGGACCAATGGGGCAGGGTTGACTGCCTGGTCAACAACGCCGGCATCGTGTCCGATGCACAGTTGAAGAACATGACCGAGGAGCAGTTCGACCGGGTGATCGGCATCAATCTGAAAGGTGTCTACAACTGCACGAGAGCCGTGGTTGACAGGATGCTCGAGCAGAAATCGGGCGTCATCCTCAACTCGTCATCGATTGTCGGGCTTCACGGCAATTTCGGGCAAACGAATTACGCTGCGGCGAAGTTCGGTGTCATCGGCATGGCCAAGACCTGGGCGCGCGAACTGGGACGCAAGGGAATACGCTCGAATGCGGTCTGTCCGGGCTTCATCTCGACCCCGATCATCAGCACGGTGCCCGAGAAGGTCATCCATGCGCTGGAGGAGCGCGTGCCGATGGGACGCCTGGGCAAACCCGAGGAAATCGCCAATACCTTCGCGTTTCTGGCCTCGGACGAAGCAAGCTACATCAACGGCGCCGTGATCGAAGTCAGCGGCGGTTTGACCATCTGATATTCCAGGCGTCCGAAAACGGCGGCTGCCTGCTCAGCCGCCCATCAGCTTCCGGATGCCCGCAGGTGACGGGTTTTCCATCACGCCCCGTTCGGTCACCAGCGCGGTGACCAGTTCCGCCGGCGTGACGTCGAACACCGGATTGGCGATGCGTATGTCGTCCGGCGCCCAGCGCAGGCTGCCATAACCGGCAACCTCTGCGGCATTCCTTTCCTCGATCGGTATCGAGCCGCCGTCGGGAGCCGCCGGGTCGATCGTCGACAGCGGGCAGGCCACGTAGAAGGGAATGCCGTGGCGCCGTGCCAGCACGGCCATCATGTAAGTGCCGATCTTGTTGGCGACGTCGCCATTGGCGGCGACACGGTCGGCGCCGACGATCACCGCATCGATGCTGCGCCGTCCCATCAGGTGGCCCGCCGCACTGTCGGCGATCAGGGTTACGGGTATGCCGTCCTGCCGCAGCTCCCAGGCGGTCAGCCGCGCGCCCTGCAGGAAAGGGCGTGTTTCATTGGCGATGACTTCGATTTTCTTGCCGGCATTTGATGCCGAACGGATGATGCCCAGGGCCGTGCCGTGTCCCGCGGTGGCCAGCGCCCCGGCGTTGCAATGTGTCATCACACAGCAGACATCGGGCAGCAGGGCGGCGCCGTGTGTGCCCATCGCGCGGTTGATGCGGACGTCCTCTTCCGCGATGTCCTGCGCCGCGGCCAGCAGGGCATCGGCGCGGCTTCCGTTGTCCGTGGCGGCACTGCCGGCAAGGCAGGTGCGCATGCGCTCCAGTGCCCAATGCAGGTTGACGGCGGTCGGACGGCTTGCGCCCAGCACGTCGAACGCGCGCCGCAGGCCGGCTTCGAACTGCGCGGCGGGCAGATCGCGCAGGCGACGCGCTTCCACGGCAATGCCGTAGGCGGCGGCGCAGCCGATGGCCGGCGCTCCCCTGACCACCAGGTCACGGATGGCGCCTGCCACCGCTTCCGCGCTGCGGAAGCGCGGATAGTCGCAGCGCGCAGGCAGCAGTCTCTGGTCCAGGAGTTCGAGGGAGTCACCCGCCCAGCGCAGGGTATGGAATGCGGTCATGCGGTCAGTCTTCCGTTGCGATCATTGCCTGTCCGCGCACCCGCAGTTCAAATCCGCCATATTCGAGTTCGGCCCGTGCAATGTCATGTTCACCGGCCGCGCGGTAGTCGCCGTGGGTGGCGGCGCGGGTGATGATGTCGATGTCGTGCAGGTAGGTTTCGGCGGCAATTGCGGCGTAGCGCGCGTTGACGCCAAAGGCACAAAGCCCGAATCGCGGGTCCAGCGCGATCCGCGGCGCCGGATCGATGCGGCCTTCCGCGGCGCCACCCAGCGTGCGTTCAAGATAACGGCGGTAGCGCGCGGCATAGGCCGCGACATCGCCGTCGATCAGCGGTACCCGCTTCGTGAAAATCGCATGTTGCGGTGTCGGCGGGCCCTGCTGGGAGACCACGGCAAGATCGGGACGTCCTGCGAAAGCCAGGGTTTCGGGCGTGCAGACGACTTTCATGGCCAGCGGATGGCCGGCAAGCGCAGAAGCCGCGGAGCGCAGGCGTTCTGCTTCGGCAAGATCGGGATTTTGCGGCTTGGCTACGGTGATCCGCGCGACGGCATGTTTCTGCAGATGACCTTCGGCCATGGCGACCAGCCGCAGCAGGTTGGCGTAGGAATCGCGCGCCGTGTCGCCGAATGCGACCACGCCGTGAAAGGCGAGTATCAGGCCGATGGTGTCGAGGGTGGCTTCGCGCTCGAATACCGATATGCAGGCACGCGCCAGAGCGGCGCCTGAGTGCCGGTAAGGCACCAGCGGCGCATGATTGCCAAAGGCTGCGGCACAGGCTTCCGCGCTGCGCGCCACGTTGGCCACGGCAAGAACGGCGTCGGCATGCGCATGTTCGACAAAGGTGCGGGGCAGCGCGGCATGGAGCAGGGTTTCGATCGACGGTTTGGGCGCGTCCGGCGACTGTTTGCAGGCATCGACGCGGCGCATCAGTTCCGCGTCCGGCAGACGGTCGTCTGCCAGCAGCCCGCGCAGCGCGGCAAGATCGAGTGCGGTGAAATCCGCCTCGTGCACGGCGGCGAGGTCCGATCCGGTGCCTTTGACGTACAGCGTGCCGTCGAGTTTCAGTGAAGTGTTTCCGCCGCCGTGCAGCACCAGCGACGGATCGCTGCCGATCAGGCGCGAAGTGTAGGCGCGCAAGGCAAGCACGGAGCCGCAGCGCCGCGCCTCGGTTTCATCCCAGGCCGGTTTCATGGGTGCTCATTATAATCAGTGCCATGCGCAGATCCGGGAAATTCACGGTCCGCACTGCCTCGTGGTCCGACGACCGGGCGGTGCTGCAATCATTGCGGCGCACGGTCTTCGTTGTCGAGCAGCGGGTTCCGGAAGATCTGGAATGGGACGAGGCCGATGCGTTGTCACTGCATGCACTTGCGCAGGACCGCCACGGCCTGCCGGTCGGCACCGGCCGCCTGCTGCCCGACGGTCATATCGGGCGCATGGCGGTGCTGCGCGAATGGCGGGGCCAGGAGGCAGGCAGCGCGCTGCTGGAATTCCTGGTCTTGCAGGCGCGGCAGTGCGGAATGCGCCGGCTGCAATTGCACGCCCAGACTCATGCCATCGGATTTTATGAACGGCAGGGTTTTGTCGTGCAGGGCGGGGAATTCATGGAGGCCGGCATTTCCCACCGGCTGATGGTTCTCAGCGATTGACCGCCCGCGCGGCGTGTTCGAGCCTGAAGGCGCGTGCATCCTCTCCGGAGGGAACGCCGTCGGGCCCGTAGCGTTTCTCGTGAACAAAGACTTCGCCCGAAACATGCACCAGCAGCAGCGTGGACGTGCGTGTGCCATAGTGGCTGCCGACAATGAAGGGCGGCGAGAGCTCGCGCTCGCGCTGGCGGTCGATGCCGGTATCGGGCAGCTGCGGATCCTGCGCCGGTGTTCGTTCGGACAACAGGGCGAATAGTGCACGGCTGATTGCATCAGGGTCATCGCTGTCGCGGGTGGCGGCCAGCACGGCCGTACCGGAAGTCACTTTGGGCCAGGGAGTATCCAGCAGATGGTTGCTCAGTCCATGGATGCCGGGCAGCACGGGCGTGACGCCGCTGCCGCGGTTGGACTGGAAGAACAGGCCGTCAGGATCGCCGGCGATCAGGCTGTACGGGTTGTATTGTCCACCGTCGATCCCGGCCATGTAGGAGGGGGCCGGCGTTTTGCCGGTCAGGAAATTGCCGACAAGTGCGCCGCGGGAACGGGGTGCTGCCACGCCGGGGCGCCCCTGCCGGTAATTGGTCACTGCGGCAAAACGGCCTTCGGTACTGATGCCCATCCAGGTGCCGCCCTGTTCGAGGTCGCGGCCGGCATATACGGCCGGATGGTCATCCCAGAAAGCGGCTGCTGCCGCCGGCCTGCTGAAATGTTCGTCGCGGTTTGCGGCGACCACCAGCGGGAAATGACGATGGGCGCGGAAACTGAAAAGGATCAGGCACATGCCTTATTCCGCGAAACATTCGGTATGCCGCTGACTGCCGGCCTGCAGCAGGGGCTGGATTTGCGCGGCGGCCACGGCTTCGGCCAGTTCCCACTCGAATTTGGCCTCATCGGCGACATGTTCGTAGATTTCCATCCACAGCAGCGGTTCGTTGCGCTTTTTCAGCACCCGGCCGCGGATGCCGGTGCGGTGCTGCATGGCATCCAGCAGTTTGCCGACCGCCTCGCCGCAGGCGGCGGCATGCACGGGTTCAACTCGGTAATAGATGTAATAGGACCAGGTCATGGGTGTGCGCCGTTTCAGGTGATTGCATAAGGCAGGGGCAGCAGTTCCAGTTGCGGCCCCTGCAGGCTGCCCAGGTGGTAGCGTGATGAATGGGCATAAGCGGTTTGCAGCACCGCGAGCACTTCGTGACCGCTGCCGGCTGCGGCGGCGGTGACGATCATTCCCGCTGACTGGTCGCCGAGTTCCGCGCAATACAGCCTGTCGCCCGCCGCGGCCGGGGCCGCCAGCATCGCGCGGAACATGCGCTGCTTGAGCCTGCCGAGGTAATGGGTGCGGGCGACGATTTCCTGGCCCGGATAACAGCCCTTGGTGTAGCTCAGCGCGCCGATCAGGTCGAGGTTGACCATCTGCGGCACGAACTCCTCCTGCGTCGCCTGCACGATGAACGGTATGCCGGCAGCGATGTCCAGCCGTTCCCAGGAGCCGGGGGCGGCTGCCTGGATTCCGGCGGCACCTGAACGCGGGAGAACCACCAGGTGGCGTTCTTGCGGCAGCGCAATCGTGCGGACATCGGCGGTGTATTCGATCCCGTGCAGAGAAGCCGGTTTGGTGCCGCCGAGATTGGCGATATCCGCGATTGCATCCACACCGGACACGCCGATGATGGCATCGTCAAGAATGCCGGCCTTGACCTTTGCGCGCAGGATGTACATCGACAGCCTTTTGCGCGTGGCCTCGGCGAGCGGAGCAGGCAACAGCATCGTGTAGCCACCGTTCTCCGCCCACAGCAGGAAAGTCGCGAGCAGACGGCCCTTGGGCGTGCAGTATCCGCCGTAGCTGCTGCGTCCCATTTTCAGGGCCTGCACGTCGCAGGTGAGCTGACCGTGCAGGAAGGACTGTGCATCGTCGCCGCAAAAATGCAGCAGGGCGTATTGGGGCAGGGTTGCGGCTGTCACGGCAGGGTCATCGCTGTAGGGGGAGTCATCGCAAGACGCGCATGATAGCGTCTCTGCGGGGAAATTATAAAAAACATAATAAAAACAAATACTTGTTTATCTTTTTATGGGCCTTTGCATTCTTCCAGCGAATCCGCTGCAATGCACCGCATGGACAAGATCCACTTTCCGCCGCTGACCCTGCGGCCGGCATACCGGCTGGCCCTGGTTCTGGCTGCTGTCCATGCGGCGCTGGGCGGGCTGCTGCTGTCCATGCCCTTGCCTGGCGGACTGCTCGCAGTGCTGATGGCCGGCCTGCTGGCCAGTGCCGTGCATGGTGTCTGGCAGCAGGCCCTGCGTTGCGGACCGCGGGCGATCACCTGCCTGCGGTTCCGCAACCGCGAGCAGCTGGCAATCGGGCGCCGCGACGGCAGCTGGCAATCCGGACGCATCCTCGGCAGCAGCACTGCGGGAACCCTGCTGACCGTGCTGAACATCCGCCTCGAACGGCAGCGCTGGCCGGTGCACGTCGTGGTGACCGGTGACAGCCTCGACAATGACGGATTCCGCAGGCTGCGGGTCTGGCTGCGCTGGGGCCCCGCACCGGAGGAACAGGTCATCGAATGAAGCGTCCGCGGTCTGGTGGCGGGGCGGCATCACCTTCCATCACTGCGTCTTATCGGCCTCTTCCGGAGGTTTCACCGCGCTGAACATTTTCAGCAGCGCCAGATCGTAGGCGATTTTCAGTGCGCCGCAGATCACCAGCGGCCAGCCGAAAGTGCTCATCGCCAGCAGCGCGCCGGCGAGCGAAGGACTGAGGGCGCTGGCGAGGCTGCGCGGCACCGCGGTCAGGCTGGCGGCTGCCGGGCGCTCGCCGGGGGACACCACGGCCATCACGTACGAACTGCGCGCCGGCACATCCATCGATGACAGCGCGCTGCGCAGGAACAGGAACAGCAGCGCCAGTTCCAGTGTCGGCATGAACGGCACCAGGATCAGGAACAGGTTTGCCGGGAGATGGGTGTAGACCATCGTGTTGATCAGGCCGAAACGCGCCGCGACCCTGGCCGCCGCGAGATGGGAGAACGCGGTCAGCAGCCCGGTCCAGAAAAAGATGCTGCCGGCGGCTGCCACCGAAAGTTCGAATTTCTGGAACAGCCACAGCGCCAGCAGAGACTGCACGGCAAAACCGCCGGCGAAGGCGTCGATGCTGAACAGTGCGGCCAGCGTGTAGACGATGCGGCGCGATTTTCCGAGGGGTACCGGCTGTTCGTGGCTTCCGGACTCCAGCGCGGGTGACAGGCGCAGGTAGAGCAGGAAGCTGACGGCACCGAGCAGGGCGTAGAGCAGGAACATGGCCTGTATCGCGGGCAGCAGCGCCGCGCCGCCTTCCGGGGCATAAAGATCGGGCAGGCCCGCGGCCTGAGCGCCGATGGCGGCGACGAGCGCCCCGATCAGGCTGTAGCGCGCAAACAGCGCGGTGCGGGAGCTTGCCGGAGCCGCGCGGGTCAGCAGGGTCTGTTCCAGCGGCGAAAACAGGGTCACGTCATTGGCGGCGGGATTCAGCGTGCCCACGACTGCGACCACGAACAGCGGCCAGAACTCCGTCAACGAGGGCACGGCGATGCCGGTGGCCGCCATCAGCAGGCTGGCCAGCAGCAGCAGGTGGCGGGCGGAATGGCGATGGGCGATGAAACCCACGCCGAGTGTCATCAGGCCGGATCCCAGCAGGGTCGCGGTGACCAGCAGGCCGATTTCCCAGGCGCCGTATCCCAGCAGGGTCAGGTAATAAGGCAGCAGCAGGCTGACAAACCCGTCGCCGAAAGCCCGCAATCCGCGAGCCGCAAGCAGGGCGCGGGCATCGGGCAGTGTGCCCGGCGGCAGCAGGAAATTGCGCATGGTAATCATCGCGAAGGCGGGGAGATTAACAGCAAACCGTGGCGGCGGTCCCCGTCCGCGCTGGGCTATACTTCGCGCTTTCCGGAACCGATGCAGCCAGACACGGAGATTCCATGATCGAGCTCTACAGCTGGGCGACGCCCAACGGCCACAAAATCCACATCATGCTGGAGGAAACCGGGCTGCCGTACCGGGTGCACGGCGTGAACATCCGCACCGGCGAACAGTTTGCGCCTGAATTCCTGAAAATCAGCCCGAACAACCGCATTCCGGCGATTGTCGATCCCGATGGCCCCGGCGGCAAACCGCTGTCGCTGATGGAATCGGGCGCGATCCTGCTCTATCTGGCTTCGAAATCCGGAAAATTCCTGCCCGATGACATCGGCCGGCGCTGGACCTGCGTGCAATGGCTGATGTGGCAGATGGGCGGCGTCGGCCCGATGTTCGGCCAGGCCAACCATTTCCGCCGCTACGCCAAGGACAAGATCGAGTACGCGATCGAGCGTTACACCAACGAAGCCAACCGGCTGACCCATGTGCTGGACAAGCAGCTGGCACAATCGGAATTCGTGGCCTGCGATGAGTACACCATTGCCGACATGGCGATCTTTCCGTGGATGCGCGGCGCCGACAGCCGCGGCATCGACATGAACGAATACCCGCATGCCAGGCGCTGGTTTGACGCCATCAACGCGCGTCCGGCGGTGCAGCGCGCCCTGCAGGTCCTGGCCGGTGAGTCAAACAGCAATCCGGTCGACGACAAGGCGCGCGAGGTCATGTTCGGCAAGACGCAGTTCCAGAAGCGCTGACCGGGAACCCGCACCCGCGAGCGAGCACAGCCGAATTGAACGCCGAGAGGAAAAACGTCGCGCTGCTTTGCGCGGCCCAGGCGCTGCTGTTCACCAACAACACGATCCTGATTTCGGTCAACGGTTTGGCCGGTTTTGCGCTGGCGGAAAACAAGTCGCTGGCCACGCTGCCGGTGACGGCATATGTCGTCGGCGCGGCGCTGTCCACGGTGCTTGTTTCACAGTTGATGCGGCGCATCGGCCGCGTCAACGGCTTCAGCGCGGGAACCCTGGTCGGCATCCTCGGCGCGCTGATCTGCGGTTATGCGATTCACAGCCACAGTTTCTGGCTGCTCTGCGCCGGAACGCTGGTGATGGGCATTTACAATGCCTCGGGACAGTACTACCGCTTCGCCGCGGCTGACGTCGCCGGCGCCGATTTCAAGAGCAAGGCGATTTCACTGGTGATGGCCGGCGGCCTGGTCGGCGGGGTGCTCGGTCCGCAGACCAGCAAGCTGACCAAGGATTTTCTCGGCACCGAATTTCTTGCGACCTATCTCGCGCTGACCGGATTCTGCGTGCTGGCGCTGGTATTGCAGAGAATGATGGACATTCCGCGGCTCAGCGCGGCCGAGCAGAAAGAGCGGGGCAGGCCGCTGTCGGAAATCGCCAGGCAGCCGGCTTTCATCGTTGCCGTGCTCTCGGGCATGATCGGTTACGGCGTGATGAACCTGCTGATGACGGCGACGCCCCTGGCCATGCAGTCCTGCGAGCATCCCTTCAGCGATGCCGCTTTCGTGATCCAGTGGCATGTCGTCGCCATGTTCGCGCCTTCATTCTTCACCGGGTCTCTGATCAAGCGCTTCGGGGTGCGCAGCATCATGTTCACCGGTGTCCTGCTGAGCCTTGCCTGCGTGGCCATTGCGCTGTCGGGCATCGAGGTGCTGCATTTCTGGGCCGCCCTGGTGCTGATCGGCATCGGCTGGAATTTCATGTATCTGGGCGGAACCACGCTGCTCACGGAAACCCATGCGCCTGCGGAAAAGGCGAAGGTGCAGGGCGCCAACGACATGGCCATATTCATCACCATGGCCATCAGTTCGGCATCCTCCGGATGGCTGTTTTCGGCGCGCGGCTGGGAAATCATGAATTACGGTGCGATTCCCTTTCTGCTGCTCACGGGACTTGCGATCCTGTTCCTGCGCGACCGCAGGGCGCCGGCCGCGGCCTGACCCGGTTTTTGACAATTTGATGTAAAATTCGCGGGGTCGGGCAGAGCGAAATCCCCAAATTTCGCTTTGCCTTTGTTTTTTCATAAAAATCAATGCCTTCCGCAAGAGGAGTTCCTTGATGAACCAGCCCGCGACCCGGTTGCAGGTGCAGCCTGCGATGGAAAGCCCGGCCCACGTCACTCATGCAAAACTCAAGGCCTGGGTTGCCGAAGTGGCGCAACTGACCAAGCCCGACCGCATCGTGTGGTGTGACGGCAGCAAGGAAGAATACGACCGCCTGTGCAACGAGATGGTCGAGGCGGGAACACTGATCCGCCTGAACCAGGAAAAGCGCCCCGGCTGTTTCCTCGCACGTTCCGATCCCGACGACGTGGCGCGGATGGAAGACCGCACCTTTGTCTGCAGCCGCAACAAGGAAGACGCCGGCCCCAACAACAACTGGATGCCGCCGGAAGAGATGAAGGCGACTATGCGCAGGCTGTACGACGGCTGCATGCGCGGGCGCACGATGTACGTGATTCCGTTCAGCATGGGGCCGCTGGGTTCCCATATTGCGCATATCGGCGTCGAACTGACCGATTCGCCCTACGTGGTGGTCAGCATGCGCATCATGACCCGCATCGGCCGCAAGGTGCTGGACATTCTCGGCGCCGACGGCGATTTCGTGCCCTGCCTGCATTCGGTCGGCATGCCGCTCGCCGCGGGCCAGAAGGACATTCCCTGGCCGAGCAACAAGGAACACAAATTCATCACCCACTTCCCGGAAGAGAAGCTGATCTGGTCGTTCGGCAGCGGCTACGGCGGAAATGCACTGCTCGGCAAGAAGTGTTTCGCGCTGCGCATCGCCTCGATCATGGCCAGGGAGCAGGGCTGGCTCGCCGAGCACATGCTGATTCTCGGCATCCAGCCGCCGGGCGGCAAAAAACACTACATCGCGGCCGCTTTCCCCAGTGCATGCGGCAAGACCAATCTGGCGATGCTGGTGCCGCCGAAAGGGCTTGAAGGCTGGAAGGTCACGACCATCGGCGAGGACATCGCCTGGATCAAGCCGGGTCCTGACGGACGGCTTTATGCGATCAATCCGGAATACGGCGCCTTCGGTGTCGCGCCCGGCACTTCGGAAGAAACCAACCCCAACTGTCTTGCGGCGCTTAAAAAGAACACCATTTTCACCAATGTCGCGATGACCGATGACGGTGACGTCTGGTGGGAAGGGCTGACCAAGGAGCCGCCGAAGCACCTGATCGACTGGACCGGCAAATCCTGGACGCCGGACAGCGGCCGTGTCGCCGCGCATCCCAACTCGCGTTTCACGGTCCATGCCTCGCAGATTCCCTCGATGGATGCCGACTGGGAAAATCCCGCCGGCGTGCCGATCAGCGCATTCCTGTTCGGCGGACGCCGCACGACCACGGTACCGCTGGTGACCGAGGCAAAGGACTGGAAACACGGCGTTTACCTGGCGGCGACGATGGCCTCGGAAACCACTGCGGCGATCATCGGCAAGGTCGGTGTAGTGCGCCGCGATCCCTTCGCGATGCTGCCTTTCTGCGGTTACCATTTCGGCGATTATTTCAGGCACTGGCTGGAGGTCGGCGCAAAAGTGAAGCAGGTACCGAAGATTTTTGCGGTGAACTGGTTCCGCCGCGATTCCAACGGCAAGTTCATGTGGCCCGGCTTCGGCGACAACATGCGCGTGCTGAAATGGGTGGTCGAACGCTGCGAAGGAAAATCCGGTGCAACCGAGACGCCGATCGGCAACATGCCGCGTTACGAAGACATCGAGTGGAGCGGCCTGTCCGGATTCAGCCGCGAAACCTTTGACGCGCTGATACACGTCGACCGTGATGCCTGGCGCGCGGAGATCAAGGATCATGACGAACTTTTTGGCAGGCTCGAGTCCCGCCTGCCCGCGGAAATGGCCGCGCAGCGCAAGGCGCTGGAGCAGACGTTATAAGCCCGCGCGCGATTCATGCGGCTGCAGCATCAACGGCGACCGCGCTGACGCGCGGCCGCCGTTTCATTTCATAACAGGAGAAATGCCCATGGCACAACCGAATTACGGATTTGCGAAACGGCAGCGGGAACTGGCCAAGAAGCAGAAGAAAGAGGAGAAGCGTCTGCGCAAACTGGCGGAGCAAGGCACGCCGCCGGCCGATGGCGAGACCGGTTCTCAGGATGGCGAAACCGTGAAGGACGTGCCGCCGCAAGCCTGACGCGAATGAGCGGGGCGGGCCGGGATTGATGCCGGCAAGGGCGCTGATGGCGCCCTTTGTTTTTAAAAATATAAATTAAAACAAATAGTTAAAAAATTCATGTTCGGGCGTGCTGCATTTCCGGCAGGGACATATGTCGCAGCTAGGGACTTGGGGTAACTTCAGGTCGTCGGCAAATGCCCTCCGGCATTCTTCCATGAGAGCACGATCAGCACTGACACGATGGCGAGTGTTCCTGCGCCGGCTGTTTGCCGGCCTGGCTGTGGCCGCGACCCCTTCTGTTGCCGCCGCTGCAGGCGATGCGGATCATAGGCAGACGCTGATGCACGACGGACTTGTCCGCAGTTATCTCCTGAGGGTGCCGCCGGCGACGGGCAGAGGTCCCGAAAAAATGCCGCTGGTGATTGTCCTCCACGGCGGTGGCGGCAATGCCGCCAATGCCGAATCGATGAGCGGGTTCACGGCGCTGGCTGCACGCGAGGGATTCATCGTCGCCTACCCCGACGGCAGCGGCCGGATGCGGGACCGGCTATTGACCTGGAATGCCGGCCACTGCTGCGGTTATGCCATGCAGAACCGGATCGACGATGTCGGTTTCATCCGCATGCTGCTCGACCGCCTGATTCGTGATCACCCCGTGGATCCGCAGCGGATTTACGTGACGGGAATTTCCAATGGCGGCATGATGGCGCATCGACTGGGCATCGAACTGGCACAGCGCATTGCCGCGATTGCGCCAGTGGTCGCGGCAGTATTCGGTGATGAGAAGCTACCGGCGTTGCCGGTTTCAGCGCTGATGATCAATGGCATGCTGGACCGGTCGGTGCCATACCAGGGCGGACCACCCGGCGGACGTTTTTCCGATGCTTGGGATGGCACTCCGGTGAAACCCGCAACGGCGCAGGCGGAATTCTGGGGACGGATCAACCACTGCAGCGGGCAGCCAGTCAGGGAGGAGCGCGGAGCCGTGCAACACTGGCGATATCGCTGCCCGGCGGATCAGGCGGTGGAACTGTATCTGCTGACCGACACAGGTCACACCTGGCCCGGCGGACGCAGCGGGTGGCGTGGTGCCGACGATCCGGGTTCGACGCTGGATGCGACTGCCGTCATCTGGGAGTTTTTCAGGACACGCCGGCGGAAGGCGATTCCGGCACCTTGAGGCAATAAAAAACGGCGCATGCAGCATGCGCCGTTTTTTTGATGACCGGAATCCTCGCCGGTCATGTATCAGCCCCGTGTTTCCACCTGCTGCAGCGGTTCGTTGCTGACCTGTTCAACCGGCGGACGGACCCGCTTGACGCGGCGGGGTGCGCCGTCATCCGCGTTCTGGAGGACGGCCTGAAGGCGGTCGCGGCTGGTTTCGACCTGTTGCAGATCCGATGGCCAATCGAGTTTTACCGGTGTGGGTGCAGGCGCCGCAGCGGCTGCTGGCTGTATCTGCGGTGCTTCAACGGCAGGCACCGGCATGACAGCGGGTTCTGCCTGCGGTGCCGGTGGCACATGGGCCGGCGCCACTTCACGCGCTGCCGGCTCATCAGCCATTGATGTTGCGGTCACCGGTTCCGGTGCCGGAACAAAAGGCGCGGCGGGCATTGCGGCCAGTGGAGCCGTGGTCTGCAACGTTTCCTTCACGGTCTCTTCGACAGGCGTGAACGATGCATTGGGCACCGCGGTTGCAACATCCGGTCCCGGGACAAAAGGCGTGCGGGGATACCAGACGCGGTCACCGCGCTGCTGCTGCGGCTGGCCGCCCTCTGCACGTGCTTCACCATGGCGATCGGCACCACCGCGGCGCCCGCGACGACGGCGACCGCCGCTGCGTTCTTCGCCAGCCTGTTCGCCAACTGGCGCGGGCAGCGACGCTTCATTCATCGCTGCCGGGGCATCAACCGGCAAAAGATTTTGCTGCGCCTGGAGTTCGACCTGCGGTTGCGCGGACGGATCCCGTTCCGGACGGGAGTCGCGACGCTGCTCCCCCCGGCCTTCGCCACGGCCCCGCCTCTGATTGTTTTCAGCGCGTGCTTCACCGGCTTCGCGTTCCGGACGTTCTCCGCGTTCACCACGCTGACCCCGCTGGCCGCGTCCGCGTTCACCACGGTCATGGCGTTCGCCGCGGCCGCCGGATCCGGCGCTGCGTTCGCCGCGCTGCGGGCGTCCGCCACGGCCGCGGTCATTTCCGCCGCCGTTGCCGCTGCGTCCGGCCGGACGGGCTGCAGCGCGTGCCGGCTCGGCTGCTGTTGCTGCTGCGGGGTTTTCCGTTGCGGGTTTGCGACGGAACCAGCCCATGATCTTGCCGATGATGCCTTCTTCCCCGGCCGCAGGCAGTGCCTGTGCCGCAGCGCTTGCCGGGGCTGCCGCCGCCGGAGTTGCCGGTGTCGGCGCCGGCTGCATCGGGGTGATGCCCTTGACGGCGGCTTCCGGACGCGGCGCCACGGGTTCCGCGCCGGCCGCATCCTTTTCCTCTTCCGCCGGCAATTGCACCATCTCGTAACTCGGTGCCAGCGGTTCACTCTGGTTCAGATCGTCGTGGCGCAGGCGGGCCACAGTGTAATTCGGTGTCTGCAGATGCACGTTGGGAATCAGCAGCACGTTGACGCGGTGGCGCGCTTCGAGCAGTTGCAGATCAACGCGTTTTTCATTCAGCAGGAAGGTGGCGACGTCCACCGGCACCTGCGCATGCACGGCGGCGGTATTGTCCTTCATTGACTCCTCCTGGATGATGCGGAGGATGTGCAGGGCGGTCGATTCGGTGCCGCGGATGTGGCCGGTGCCGTGGCAGCGCGGGCAGGCGCTGTGGTTGGACTCGCCCAGGGAGGGACGCAGCCGCTGGCGTGACAGTTCCATCAGGCCGAAACGCGAAATCTTGCCGGTCTGCACGCGGGCTCGGTCGTATTTCAGCGCTTCGCGCAGGCGGTTTTCCACCTCGCGCTGGTTGCGCTGCGATTCCATGTCGATGAAATCGATCACCACCAGGCCGCCGAGGTCGCGCAGCCGCAGCTGGCGCGCCGCCTCGTCGGCGGCCTCGAGGTTGGTGCGGAAGGCGGTTTCCTCGATGTCTGCGCCGCGGGTCGAACGTGCCGAGTTGACGTCAATCGACACCAGCGCTTCGGTATGATCGATGACGATGGCGCCGCCGGAAGGCAGGTTGACCGAGCGCGAAAACGCGGATTCGATCTGGTGCTCAATCTGGAAGCGCGAGAACAGCGGCACGTCATCGCGGTAGAGCTTGGCGCGGTTGACGTAGTTCGGCATCACGTGGCTCATGAACTGCACGGCCTGTTCATGGATCGATTCGGTGTCAATCAGGATCTCGCCGATGTCCTCGTGGAAGTAATCGCGGATCGCGCGGATCACCAGGCTCGATTCCTGGAAGATCAGGAAGGCGCCGTCCTGCTGCTTGGCGGCGCCCTCGATGGCGGTCCACAGCTGCAGCAGGTATTTCAGGTCCCAGTTGAGTTCTTCGGCGCTGCGGCCGATGCCGGCGGTGCGGGCGATCACGCTCATGCCGCTGGGCACGTCGAGCTGGGCGACGGTTTCCTTCAGTTCAGCCCGTTCCTCGCCCTCGATGCGGCGGGATACCCCGCCGCCGCGGGGATTGTTGGGCATCAGCACCAGGTAGCGTCCTGCGAGGCTGATGAAGGTGGTCAGGGCGGCGCCCTTGTTGCCGCGTTCGTCCTTGTCGACCTGAACGATGATTTCCTGGCGCTCCTTCAGCGCGTCCTGGATGCGGGCGGTGCTGACATTGATGCCCGGCTTGAAGTAGGCGCGGGCGACTTCCTTGAACGGCAGAAAGCCGTGGCGGTCATGGCCGTAATCGACAAAGGCGGCTTCGAGGCTGGGCTCGATGCGGGTGATGACGCCCTTGTAGATGTTGCTCTTGCGCTGTTCCTTGCCGGCGGATTCGATGTCGAGGTCGATCAGCTTCTGACCGTCGACGATAGCGACGCGCAGCTCTTCGGCCTGCGTCGCATTGAACAACATGCGTTTCATTTTTTCTTCTCCCGCGCTCAAGGATTTGCACGGGATGCACACCACGGCAGCCGCCCTCGGGCGGCGGACTCAGAATGTTTCAGTCGATTGACGGAGACATGAAGCGATCGTGATCGGGGTCCTGGTTATGCGGTGTGTCTTGCAGGGATCCGCGACATGCGCAGATCCGGGAATTCAAACAGTGCCTTGAGCGCGTAATTCATCTAATATCGCTACTTCCATCGGTGAGCGACTTTAACCCTGTATTCATTGCAGCCACGGCCGTGGCCGCGACCTCAGCAACAGCGCCTTTGCCGCATTCGCGTATCGGGGGCAGCCATTGCAGGGCACACCAGTTCCGGAATTCCTTCGCGTCGGGCTCGGGCCCAGGTGCCGGTTTCGGCATCCGCGTTGTCCGCCAAGAGTGTAGCCAGAAGAAGTATAAGTAAATGAACAAGTTAAGTAAAGATTCCACATTGCGGCAGCCCGTCGGCGAGGACTCGGCCGGCCAGCGCATCGACAACTATCTGATGCGGCGGCTGAAAGGGGTGCCGAAGAGCCATGTTTACCGGATCCTGCGCAGCGGCGAAGTTCGGGTCAACAGCCGCCGGATCGGACCGGATTACCGGTTGCAGCCGGGCGACGAACTGAGGATTCCGCCGATACGGGTGGCGCAGCCGGTGGAACGCCCGGCCGTGGCCGCAGCCTCCGGATTCAGGCCGGCGGTGCTGTTTGAGGACGAGGCCATGCTGGTCATCGACAAGCCGGCTGGGCTGGCGGTGCACGGCGGCAGCGGCGTGAGTTTCGGCGTGATAGAGGCGCTGCGCCAGACACGGCCCAGGCATGCTTTCCTGGAACTGGTGCACCGCATCGACCGCGAAACCTCGGGTGTACTGATGCTGGCAAAAAAAAGGTCGGCGCTGGTCGAACTGCACCGCCAGATGCAGGCCGGCGAAGTGTCAAAACACTATTTCGCATTGGTCAAAGGTTTGTGGAAGGAACGCAAGCGCGTCATTGATTTGCCATTGGAAAAAAAGGTGCGTGCCTCGGGCGAGCGGAAGGTCAATGTCGGTCCCGCGGGTGATGCCGCGATCACGATATTCCGCCTGGAGCGCCGTGTCGGCCCGTACAGCCTGCTGGATGCCGAACTGAAAACGGGTCGCACCCACCAGATCCGGGTTCATCTGTCACATCTGGGGTATCCGATCCTGGGCGACGACAAATACGGTGATTTCGCGCTGAACAAGGCACTGGCGAAGCAGGGACTCAAACGGATGTTCCTGCATTCCTCCAGAATCGGCATCCGCCATCCGCTGGGGGGCGCCAAGCTGGTGTTCGAAGCGCCGTTGCCGGCCGAACTCCGCAGCTTCATCGAAACCTGTCTCAAGCCGGGGCGCCATGACGCCGAAGTTTGAACTGCTGGTCTTCGACTGGGACGGCACGCTGATGGACTCGGCGGCGGCGATCGCCGAATCGCTGCAGGCGGCCTGCGCCGAGATGGGGGTCGCGGTGCCAGCCGACCAGCAGGCACGTTACGTGATCGGCCTTGGGCTGAGGGATGCACTGGCGTACGCCGTGCCCGACCTGCAGCCGGAGCAATATCCGCGGCTGCTCGAACTCTACCGGCACCATTTTCTGCTGCGTGATCGCGGCACTGTCCTGTTCCCGGGAGCGGCGGAGATGATCCACGAACTGCGCGAGCGCGGCTTTCTGCTGGCGGTGGCGACCGGCAAAAGCCGGCGCGGGCTGGACCGCGCGCTGGAGGAGACCGGGCTCGCGGGTTGTTTTGACACCACGCGCTGTGCCGATGAGGGCTTCTCGAAACCGCATCCCGGCATGCTGCAGGCGGTGATGGACACGCTGGCCGTGACCGCCGCGGAGACGGTGATGATCGGTGATACGACACACGACCTGGAGATGGCGGGCGCCGCCGGGGTGGCTGCGGTCGCTGTAACCTATGGCGCGCATCCGCGGGCCGCGTTGTCGACCTGCCGTCCCCTGGCGATGCTGGACGAGTTGCAGGGCTTGCGTGACTGGTTGTTGTTGCGGGGATAATGAGTTTTTGGTTTTTGCCCGGCGGTATTTAATAAGTTATTGTTTTTAAAGGATATTATATGTCAGACCCGCAACCCTCCGGTCCCCAGTGGGAACGTGCCGTGCTGGAAAAGGTGGCACTCGCCGCCATCCAGGAGCAGCGCCGTTCGCGCCAGTGGGGCATGTTCTTCAAGATGATGGTGCTGCTGTACCTGTTCGCATTGCTGTTCATCGGCATGGGCTGGTTCGGTGGCGGCGAAGTGTCCAAGGGCAGCCATACCGCACTGGTCGATGTGTCGGGAGTCATTGCGCCAGGCTCGATGGCCAGCGCCGACAAGGTGATCGCGGGCATGCAGGCGGCGTTCAAGGACCGGAACACCAAAGGCGTGATCCTGCGCATCAACAGTCCCGGCGGCAGCCCGGTGCAGGCGGGTTACATCAACGACGAAATCAAGCGCCTGCGCAGCAAACACCCGGAAGTGCCGCTGTATGCAGTGGTCGAGGACGTTTGCGCCTCGGGCGGTTATTACATCGCCGCCGCGGCCGACAGGATCTACGTCGACAAGGCGAGCATCATCGGATCCATAGGCGTGCTGATGGACGGTTTCGGCTTTACCGGCACGATGGAAAAACTCGGCGTCGAACGCCGGCTGCTGGCCGCCGGCAAGAACAAGGGATTCCTGGATCCGTTCTCGCCGATCCAGCCGGAACAGACGGTGCACGCCGAAACCATGCTCGACGACATCCATCAGCAGTTCATTTCCGTGGTTCGCCAGGGACGCGGCAAACGCCTGAAGGAGACCCCGGATATGTTCTCGGGCCTGCTTTGGGTCGGGCAGAAGAGCATAGATCTCGGCCTTGCCGATGCGCTGGGCAGCCTGGATTACGTGGCTCGTGAAGTGATCAAGGCCGAGGACATCGTCGACTACACGCAGCAGGAAAACATCGCCGAGCGGTTTGCGCGGCGGTTCGGCGCGGCTGCCGCGGAAACGCTGGTCAGGCTGGGCGGGATCGGCAGCTTCAACATCCGCTAGCGGGTTTCCCACAGCCCGGTTCCGGCGTAGACCAGGAATACCGAGGGACGCCTGTCAATCGAGACCGGGTTCTTCCGCCAGTCGCTGATGCGCTGCGTGCGCACCTGTGCGGACGGTTGCGTCAGGTCGGTTGCGATGCAGAGCAGCGTGTCCGTCGCGCAACTGTCGAGCAGCGCGCGCAGCATGGTGTCATTGCGGTAGGGCGTCTCGATGAAAATCTGCGTGGCGTCATCCTGCCGCGAACGCCGCTCCAGCTCACGCAGGCGTCCCGTGCGTGCCGCGTTGTCGACGGGCAGGTAGCCGTGGAAGGCGAAACGCTGGCCATTGAGGCCCGAGGCCATCAGCGCCAGCAGGATGGATGAGGGGCCGACCAGCGGCACGACAGGAATGCCGGCCCGGTGCGCGGCGCGAACCAGCAGGGCGCCGGGATCAGCGACAGCCGGGCATCCCGCTTCCGACAGCAGCCCGGCATCGAAGCCCTGCAGCAACGGTTCGAGCAATCCGGGAATGGCTGGCGCCGGCGTGTTCTTGTCGAGCGTGGTGATGGCGGCTTCGGCCAGGGGCCGTGGATAACCAGCCTGTTTCAGAAAGGCGCGCGCCGACTTCGGGTTTTCGGCGATGAAGTGGACCAGCCGGCCGGCTGTTGCCAATACCGGCTCCGGCAGTACGTCCGCGAGCGCGGATTCGCCAAGACCGGTCGGCAGCAGGTACAGCGTGCCGGGATCGGGGTTCGCGCTCAAGGGATGACGACGCCTTCCTGCAGCAGCATGCCGGTCAGCGCGATCAGCGGCAGGCCGATCAGGGCGGTGGGGTCTTCGCTGTCGACGCGTTCGACCAGTGTGATGCCGAGGGACTCGATCTTCGCGCTGCCGGCGCAGTCATAAGGCCGGTCCAGTTCCAGATAACGCCCGATCTGCGCTGCGTCCAGTGCCCGGAAACGCACGGTGGTCGGCACGCTTGCCGACTGCATTTTTCCGGTGGCGGCGTTGAGCAGGCAGACTGCGGTATGGAATGTCACCGTGTTGCCGCTCATGGCGCGGAGCTGCTCGCTTGCGGCGGCGTGGTTGCCGGGTTTGCCGATGACCCGGGTGCCGAGAACCGCGACCTGGTCGGAGCCGATGATCAGTCCGGCGGATTCACGTTCGCCGATTTTCAGGGCTTTGGCCCCGGCAAGCCGGAGTGCGGTTGCGGCGGGCGCTTCGCCGGGCAGGGGGCTTTCGTCGATGTCAGGGGCGAGGCTGCGGCATTCGATGCCGATCCGTGACAGCAGGGCCTTGCGATAGGCGGACGACGAGGCCAGTACGATCGGAGGACGGGTTGTCATCGGTGACCGTCCTAAGTGCCTGAAACGGCAGGCGTTAGGCAAAGCGTCGGGATCCGGAAGTGAGCCGGACTGCTGAGCAAAAGGGCGGTGCTAAGTGCTTGGCTTAACAGGGAATTTGGCATGATTATTTTTGACAGCGGGTGCCGAAAATACTATCATGCGCGGCTTATGTCCGGACCCGATGCAGTGCACCGCCTTGAGGATCCGTTTGCATTTGCGCGTGCCGGTGGTTCGCGCAGCGGCCGGATCGCGATTGCGTCCATGCCGCGGTTGCAGGATCGGGTGGCCGGCACTGAGGGCATGGTTTCCTATCAGTTGCGCGGCATGCTGGATCAGCGTCAGCGGCCGTTGCTCGAACTGGAGGTCAGCGGATCGCCGCAGATGCGCTGCGATCGTTGCCTGGCGCGGCTGGATTTTCCGCTGAGCCTGGCTTCGAGGGTGCTGCTCGCGGCGCCCGGTTCGGCACAACCGGAGGATGCAGACGATCCGGAAGCACCGGAATGGATCGAGGCAGGGCATGAACTCGACCTGCTGGAACTGGTTGAAGACGAGATTTTGCTGGGCTTGCCGTATTCGGTCAGGCATGGCGACGGAAAGTGCGGTGATTGGAGCAATGGGGGCGGGCGCGGCGGAAAGGCTTCGCCGTTTTCGGCCCTGGCTTCCCTGCTCGATTCCGAACAGACGAACAAAGGTTGAATTTTCAGGAGATTGACATGGCTGTCCAGCAGAACAAGAAGTCCCCGTCCAAGCGGGGAATGCACCGCTCCCACGATGCGCTCGGCAAACCCGCGCTCGCCGTGGAGCCGACTTCCGGCGAGGCGCATCTGCGCCATCACATCAGCCCCAACGGCTACTACCGCGGCAAGAAGGTCATCAAGGCCAAAGGCGAGTAATACGCCACGGCGCTTGCGGTATGACCGGCACGGCCGAAGCCGGCCGTGCCCGAAGAGGAGGATCCCCTGATGGATGTGACCGTTGCCATCGATTGCATGGGCGGCGACCACGGTGTGCGCGTAACGGTGCCCGCCGCGGTCGAATGGTCACGCCGTGACGACGGATGCAGCTTCGTGCTGGTCGGGCTGCAGGACCAGATCCTCGCTGAACTGCGGCGGGCAGGCGCAACGGCCGGAGGCCGCCTGCGCGTGCATCACGCCAGCGAAGTGGTCGGCATGGACGAGCCGCCGGCCAATGCGCTGCGCGGCAAGAAGGATTCCTCGATGCGCGTCGCCATCGATCTCGTCAAAAGCGGCGAGGCGCAGGCCTGCGTCAGTGCGGGCAACACCGGCGCGCTGATGGCGATTTCCCGCTTTGTGCTCAAGACCCTTCCCGGCATCGACCGGCCGGCGATCGCGACCATGTTGCCGACGCTGAAAGGCCATACCCACATCCTCGATCTCGGCGCCAACGTCGACTGCAGCCCCGAACACCTGCTGCAGTTCGGCATCATGGGGGCCGAACTGGTGGCTTCCATCGAGCGGAAGTCGCGTCCCACGGTGGGTTTGCTGAACATCGGCGAGGAGGACATCAAGGGCAACGAGGTCGTCAAGGAGGCCGCGGTCCTGCTGCGCGCCAGCGGGCTCAATTTTCACGGCAATGTCGAGGGCGACGACATCTACAAGGGCACCACCGATGTCGTGGTCTGTGACGGTTTTGTCGGTAACGTCGCACTGAAGACTTCGGAGGGGCTCGCGCAGATGCTGGCAACCTACCTGCGCGAGGAGTTCGGGAAAAACCCGCTCACCAAAATGCTGGGACTTCTGGCAATGCCCGTGATCAAGGCCTTCAAGGACCGCGTCGACCATCGACGCTACAACGGCGCCAGCCTGCTGGGCCTGCGCGGCGTGGTGATCAAGAGCCACGGTTCCGCCGATGCCTTCGCCTTCGGTTTTGCAATCGGGCACGCGGTCAATGAAGTGCGCACGGGTATGCTTGCCCACATCAGCGAGCGCATGAGCGCACTGGAACAGAAAGTCCAATCCGCATGACGGTTTTCCATTCACGCATCGTCGGCACCGGAAGTTATTTGCCGCAGAACGTCGTCACCAACGCCGACCTCGCGGCAAAGATGGATACATCGGACGAATGGATCAGGCAAAGGACAGGAATCCGGGAGCGGCACATCGCCGCGGAAAACGAGAATTCCAGCGACCTGGCCCTGAAAGCCTCCCAGCGCGCGCTCGAGATGGCGGGAATTTCCGCGGACCAGCTGGACCTGATCATCGTCGCCACCTCCACCCCGGACATGGTTTTCCCGAGCACCGCCTGCATACTGCAGGCCAAGCTGGGCGCGAAGGGGATGCCGGCCTTCGACGTGCAGGCGGTGTGCAGCGGTTTTGTGTACGCGCTGGCAACGGCCGACCAGTTCATGCGTTCCGGCCGTTACGGGCACATTCTCGTCACGGGCGCCGAAGTGTTCTCGCGCATCCTCGACTGGGAGGATCGCGGCACCTGCGTGCTGTTCGGCGACGGTGCCGGCGCGGTGGTGCTGAAGCGCAGCGACAAGCCGGGCATACTCTCGGCGCCGCTGCATGCGGACGGCAGCCAGGCCGGCATCCTGTCGGTACCGGGCAATGTCTGCGGCGGCAAGGTCAGCGGCCGGCCGCTGCTGCAGATGGACGGCACGGCGGTGTTCAAGTTCGCGGTCAGGGTGCTGGAGGAAGTCGCCCTTGAGGCGCTGGCCGAGGCCGGCCTGCAGAAATCCGACATCGACTGGCTGATCCCGCACCAGGCCAATATCCGCATCCTGCAGGCCACTGCGAAAAAACTGGACCTGCCGATGGAGCGCGTGATCACGACGGTGGACCGGCACGCCAACACCTCCGCGGCCTCGGTGCCTCTGGCGCTCGACGAGGCGGTGCGCGATGGCCGCATCAAGACCGGTCAGCACGTGATGCTGGAAGGCGTCGGCGGCGGGTTCACCTGGGGCGCCGTATTAATCAAGTGGTGAGGATCGATCAACGATGAAGCTGGCTTTGGTATTTCCGGGGCAGGGCTCGCAATCGGTGGGCATGATGCAGGGCTTCGCCGAGAACAGGGCCGTGCGCGATACTTTTGCGGAGGCCTCCGATGCGCTGGGTCAGGACCTCTGGCAACTGGTGGCCGCAGGCCCTGCCGAGGAACTGAATGCGACGGTCAACACGCAGCCGGTGATGCTGACCGCGGCTTACGCGACGTACCGCGCTTGGCGGGAGGCCGGGGGACCAGCACCGGTGGTGGTGGCCGGACACAGCCTCGGCGAATACACGGCGCTGGTCGTTGCCGGCGTGCTGTCCTTTGCCGATGCCGTGCCGCTGGTGCGTTTTCGCGCCCAGGCGATGCAGGAGGCCGTGCCCATGGGCAGTGGTGCGATGGCCGCGATCCTCGGCCTGGATGATGACGCGGTGCGCGCGGCCTGCAGCGAAGCGGCGCAGGGCGAGGTCGTCGAGGCCGTCAATTTCAATGCGCCGAGCCAGGTGGTCATTGCCGGCCACAAGGCTGCGGTCGAACGCGCTGCGGCGGCAGCGAAGGCACGTGGCGCCAAACGTGCGGTGATGCTGCCGGTCAGCGCGCCTTTTCATTCATCGCTGCTGAAACCGGCGGCGGACCGCCTGCGCGAACGGATGCAAGCCATCCGGTTCAATGCGCCGGCGATCAGCGTGGTCAACAATGTCGATGTCGCCGTGGTTGCCGATCCGGCGCAGGTCAAGGATGCACTGGCGCGCCAGGCCTGCAGTCCCGTACGCTGGGTGGAGACCGTGCGCGCGTTTGCGGCGCAAGGGGTCACCCATGTCGTTGAATGCGGCCCGGGCAAGGTGCTGGCCGGCCTGACCAAGCGCATCGAGGAGGGACTGCAGGGTTTTTCAGTGGCTGATCCGGTGTCGCTGCAACAGACGATGGAGGCGCTGCGATGAGCACGCTCGAGGGCAAGGTGGCACTGGTGACCGGTGCTTCGCGCGGCATTGGCCGGGGCATCGCGCTCGCGCTGGGCGCGGCCGGCGCCACGGTGGCCGGCACGGCAACGACGGCGGCGGGCGCTGAGGCGATCACCCGGGAACTCGCCGCGGCCGGAATCGGCGGCGCGGGTTATGCGATGGATGTCAACGATGCGGCGCAGGTGGATTCCGCTCTTGCGGCGATACAGCAGCAGTGGGGCGAAGTGGCCATACTGGTCAACAATGCCGGCATCACCCGTGACAATCTGCTGATGAGAATGAAGGACGAGGAATGGGACGCAATCATGTCGACCAACCTCAAGTCGGTTTATCGCCTGTCGAAAGCAGTGATCCGCGGCATGATGAAGGCCCGGTCGGGACGCATCATCAACGTGACGTCGGTGATCGGCGCCATGGGCAATGCCGGGCAAAGTAACTACGCGGCCGCCAAGGCCGGCGTCGAAGGTTTTTCCCGGGCCCTGGCCCGGGAGGTGGGCAGCCGCAACATCACGGTGAACTGCGTGGCGCCGGGATTCATCGATACCGACATGACGCGGGCGCTGGGTGATGCGCAGCGCGAGGGCCTGATCGGCCAGATCCCGCTGGCCAGGCTCGGGAAGGTGGAGGACGTGGCCGGCGCCGTGGTCTATCTGGCCTCCGATGCGGCCTCCTACGTGACCGGCTGCACACTGCACGTCAACGGCGGCATGCACATGGGCTAGAATGCGCAGCGCACGCAGTTCGTGCGGGCAATGCGGTAATTGTTGCAAGTAATTGTTTTTAAAGTAATTTTTAAATGCACTTTGTGGTAAAATTCACGCTTTTACGGGGTTGCCGGCAAGCTCCGGACGCCTCCAGACATCATCAAGCAACGCGAAAGGGGACAGTAGATGGACAATATCGAGCAACGCGTCAAAAAGATTGTTGCCGAACAACTCGGGGTCAACGAGGCTGACGTCAAGAACGAGTCGTCCTTTGTCAATGATCTTGGCGCAGACTCTCTGGATACCGTCGAGCTGGTGATGGCCCTGGAAGAGGAATTCGAGACCGAGATTCCCGACGAGGAAGCCGAGAAGATCACGACGGTCCAGCAGGCCATGGACTACATCAAGGCCCACCAGAAAGCCTGAGTTCGCGGGGGAGGACGGCAGTCTTTCCCCCATTTCCCACGGATCAGGGGCGCTCCGCCCCCTACCAGCATCATGCCGCGTCCAACCACCCGCAGAGTCGTCGTGACCGGACTGGGGATCATTTCCCCGGTCGGCATCGGCATTGACGAATCCTGGTCCAGCATCACTGCCGGAAAATCCGGGATCACCAAAGTGACCCGCTTTGACGCCTCGGGCTACACCTCCCAGATTGCCGGGGAAGTGAAGGGTTTCGAAGCCGGCAACTACCTCCCGGTCAAGGAGGCGCGGCGCTTCGATACCTTCATTCACTATGGGCTGGCTGCGGGCATCGACGCCATCAAGGATGCCGGTCTGGACCTGGAGAAGCTCGATCGCCAGATGATCGGTGTCTGCATCGGCTCCGGCATCGGCGGCCTGCCGTTGATCGAGGAAACGCACAATGCGGTGCTTGCGGGCGGCCCGCGCAAGATTTCGCCGTTTTTCGTGCCGGGTTCGATCATCAACATGATCTCGGGCCAGCTGTCGATCATGTACGGCCTGCAGGGGCCGAACATCTCGGTGGTCACGGCCTGCACCACGGCCAACCACAGCATCGGCGAGGCCGGCCGGCTGATCGAATACGGCGATGCCGACATCATGATTGCCGGCGGCGCCGAGTCCACGGTGTCTCCGCTCGGCATCGGCGGTTTCTGTGCGGCCCGTGCGCTGTCCTCGCGCAATGACGATCCCGCCGCCGCGAGCCGTCCCTGGGACAAGGACCGCGACGGTTTCGTGATGGGCGAGGGTGCCGGCGTGCTGGTGCTCGAGGAATACGAACACGCGAAAAAACGCGGCGCACGGATTTACTGCGAACTGGCGGGTTACGGCCTGAGCGCCGACGCCCACCACATCACCGCGCCCTGCGAGGACGGTGCCGGCGCCGTGCGTTGCATGAACAATGCGCTGCGCAATGCCGGCCTCAATCACGACCAGGTCGATTACATCAATGCCCACGGCACCTCGACTCCGCTGGGCGACATCGCGGAGACGATCGCGGTGAAGAACTGTTTCGGCGCGCATGCCCGCAAACTTGCGGTCAGCTCGACCAAGTCGATGACCGGGCATCTGCTCGGCGCCGCGGGCGGCATCGAGGCGGTGTTTTCCGTGCTGGCGATCCGCGATCAGGTCGCGCCGCCGACCATCAACCTGGTCAACCAGGATCCGCAGTGCGATCTCGATTACGTGCCCAATACCGCACGCCCGATGAAGATCGATGTCGCGCTGTCCAATTCCTTCGGATTCGGCGGCACCAACGGCAGTCTGGTGTTCCGCCGGATCTGATCCCCGCCGGGACGAACCGGCGGCCGCGGCAGTCATGCTCATCACACTGGTTGACGGAGTGCCGGACGCCGGTGCTCCCGCGGATGACCGTGGCCTGGCCTATGGCGACGGCGTATTCCGCACGATGGCAATGCACGGCGGACGGATATGCCGCTGGCCGCGGCATTACGCAAAGCTGGCGTCCGACTGCGCGGTGCTGGGCATCCGGCCACCGGCGGCCGAAGTGCTGCTCGGGGACATCCAGGCGGTTGCCGCACGTGCTGCGGACTGCAGCCTGCGCATCGCGGTGACCCGGGGGAGCGGCGGCCGCGGTTATGCGGTGCCGGAACAGCCGCGGTACCGGCGCATCGTCTGCGCAGACCGCCTGCCTGACTATCCCGAGGAGTGGGCAAGCAGGGGCATCACCGCCCGCTGGTGCCGCCTGCAACTGGCGGAGCAGCCCGCGCTTGCCGGCATCAAGCACCTCAACCGCCTGGAAAACGTGCTGGCGCGCGCCGAGTGGGATGATCCGGCCGTTGCCGAAGGACTGCTCCAGGACGCGGCCGGAAACGTCATCGAAGGCACACGCTGCAATGTGTTCCTGGTCGAAGGCGGCGCGCTGGTGACCCCCGATCTTTCCCGTTGCGGTGTCGCCGGAGTCACCCGGGAACTGGTGCTGGAGTCTGCCGCGCACCACGGTCTGCGCTGCAGCGTGGAGACTGTCAGCCGCCGGCGCCTGGAGTCCGCGGATGAAGTCCTGCTGGTCAACAGCCTGATCGGCGTGTGGCCGGTGGCCGCGCTCGGGCCACGGCAGTGGCGGGACTTTCCGGTCGCGGCACTCGTGAGAAAATGGCTCGATGCGTTCGATCATCCGGCTGTTTAAGTTCCTGCTGTGGTCTGCGGCGCTGGCTGTGCTGGCCGCCGCTGCGGGACTGTATTACTACGCACACCGCGACCTCGGGCTGGGCACGTCGCCGCTGACTTTCGAGCTGCGTTCGGGCAGCTCCCTGCGCGGCGTGTCGGCACAGCTGGCGGCGGCCGGCATCATCGGCCGTCCCGAAATTTTCGAGTTGCTGGCCCGTCTGCGCGGCGATTCGGCCAGGCTGAAGGCGGGCAATTACGAATTCTCCGGACCGCTGACCCCGCTGGCATTGCTGGACCGGATCACCCGCGGCGACGTCACGCTGGTCTCGGTCACGTTTGTCGAGGGGTGGACGTTCCGTCAAATGCGCAAGGCATTGCAGGAGCATCCCAAGGTCCGCGCCGAGGCGGCAAGCCTCAGCGAGGCGGAACTGCTGCAGAAGCTGGGCATCACACGGCCGTCCGCTGAAGGCTGGTTTTTCCCGGATACCTATCATTTCAGCGAAGGCACGACGGATCTGGCGATACTGCGCCGCGCGCACCAGCTGATGCTGCGTCATCTTGACCAGGAATGGGGGCGGCGTGCGCAGGGCCTGCCGCTGAAATCACCCGAGGAAGCTCTGATCCTGGCGTCGATTGTCGAAAAGGAAACAGGACGTCCGGAGGAGCGGGGCTTGGTCGCCGCGGTATTCATCAACCGCCTGCGCATCGGCATGCGCCTGCAGACCGATCCCTCCGTGATCTACGGCATGGGTGAGGCTTTTGACGGCAATATCCGGAAAAGCGATCTGACCACCGATACGCCCTACAACACCTATACCCGGGCCGGCCTGCCGCCGACGCCGATAGCCCTGCCGGGGCTGGATGCGCTGCGTGCCACGCTGAACCCGGCCGCCAGCGATGCGATGTATTTTGTCGCCCGCGGCGACGGTACCTCCAAGTTTTCACGCACGCTGGCCGAGCATGAGCGCGCGGTGGATCTTTACCAGCGCCGGGGACGCCCGCGCCAGTGAGCCGCGGCAAATTCATCACCCTGGAGGGCATGGATGGCGCCGGCAAGACCACCCACCTGGGATGGCTGCGCGGGCATCTTGCCGGACGCGGTTTGCCGCTGACTGTCACGCGGGAACCGGGCGGGACGCCCCTGGGAGAGGCGCTGCGCCAACTGCTGCTCGACAGCCCTGAGCCGCGGACGCCGGACACCGAGGCCTTGCTGATGTTTGCGGCGCGGCGGGAACATATCGCGACCGTCATCGAGCCGGCACTGGTCGCAGGCCGCTGGGTGCTGTGCGACCGTTTTACCGATGCCACCTACGCCTACCAGGCCGGCGGCAGCGGCTTGGCATGGGAACGCATCGCGGCGCTGGAGCGGTGGGTGCAGGGGGAGTTGCAGCCGGACTTGACCCTTTATTTCGACCTCAGCCCCGAGGTCGGGCGTGCCCGGACCAGCCGGGTTCGTGAGCCCGATCGCTTCGAACGGGAGCAGCTGGCATTTTTTGAGCGTGTGCGTGCGGCTTATCTGCGCAGGGCCGAAGAACATCCGCAAAGAATCCGGATCATCGATGCGGCACGCAGCATTGCCGAAATCCAGAATGAACTTGAAAATATTATTTCAAATTATTGATTCTAAATAAATAATGAACATCAGAATATATTTCTGACAGTTGATTGAGAAGTATTATATAAATCATTGATTATAAATGACTATATGGTTTAAATCAGAGTTGGCGCAATTGCTGAAGCAAGGCAGCCAACTGCCCCATGCGCTATTGATAAAAGGGCCCCAGGGTATCGGCAAGCAGGATTTCGGCATGTCCCTGGCCCAAGGGCTGCTGTGTGAGCAGCCGGCCTCCTCGGGGGCGGCTTGCGGCCAGTGCAGTGCCTGCGCCTGGTTCACCTCGGGCGCGCACCCCGATTTCCGCCTGCTCGCGCCGGCAAGCGAAGGCGAGGCCGAAGCGGAAGCCGGCGAGGGCGCAAAAAAAACCAAGGCCAGCCCTTGGATCAGCGTCGAGCAGGTGCGGGAACTGCATGATTTCATTCATGTATCCAGCCATCGCGGGTGGCGAAAGGTGATCCTCGTCAGCCCGGCAGAGGCCCTTAACATCAATGCCGCCAATGCGCTGCTGAAAAACCTCGAAGAGCCACCAGCACGAACCCACTTCGTCCTGGTCAGCCACCGCCCGCAGCGCCTGCCGCGCACCATCATCAGCCGCTGCCGCCAACTCAGTCTGGGTCGGCCGGATCCGGCGATCGCGCTGGCCTGGCTGCGGGAACAGGGGGTCACGGAACCGGAAGTGGCTCTTGCCCAGTGTTCGGGGGCGCCCCTGCTGGCGCTGGCGGCGAGTGAAAACAAGGAGCTGGCAGGGCGCAGGGATTTTCTCGGACATATCGTTGCTCCGGATTTCGATCCGCTGGCCGCCGCGGAGGCTTTGCGTGATCTTCCGCTGGAGCGTTTCCTGGGCTGGATGCAGAAATGGACCCATGACCTCGTCAGCCAGCGGATGCTGGGCAGCATTCGTTACAACCCCGACATGGCGCGTGAGCTGGCCGTCGCGGCCCGCAGCGCCGAATTGCTGCCAGCACTGCGCCTGCACCGCAAGCTGGTGCGCGAGCAGCGCAACGTCCATCATCCGCTGAACGCTCGCCTGTATATCGAGAGCGTGCTGGTCGCCTATGCGGGCGTCGTGAACCCTGCGCGCAGGGCGGCCTGACATGCTGGTTGATTCGCATTGCCATCTGGATTTTCCGGAACTGTCGGACAGGCTTCCGGAACTGATTGGGGTGATGCGCGAAAACGGGGTCGCGAAGGCGCTGTGTGTCAGCGTCACGCTGGAGGATTTTCCGAAGGTGCTGGCGTTGGCCGAACAACACGAGCAGTTCTACGCCTCGGTCGGCGTCCATCCGGATTACCCGGACCTGCGCGAACCGTCCGTGGCGGAACTGGTCGAACTGGCGCGGCATCCGAAGGTGGTCGCGATTGGTGAAACGGGACTCGATTATTACCGGCTGACCGGTGATCTTGAATGGCAGAGGGAGCGTTTCCGGGTGCATATCCGCGCCGCACGCGAGGCCGCCAAACCCCTGATTATCCATACCCGTTCAGCGGCCGAAGATACATTGCGGCTGATGCGGGAAGAGGGCGCCGGTGCTGCCGGGGGCGTCATGCACTGTTTTACCGAAAGCTGGGAGGTTGCCCGTGCCGCGCTGGATCTGGGGTTTTACATCTCTTTCTCGGGCATCGTGACCTTCAAGAATGCGAAGGATCTTCAGGAGGTGGCCCGGCGGGTGCCCCTGGATCGGATGCTGGTGGAGACGGATTCTCCCTATCTCGCGCCGGTGCCGTACCGCGGCAAGACCAACCAGCCGGGCTGGGTCAGGCATGTGGCGGAAGAAATTGCCCGCCTGCAAGGACGGGAATTTTCTGAAGTGGCAACGAGGACCACGGAGAATTTTTTTAAATTATTCAATATAAACAGATAGATATATGATTATCAGAAACTTCATTCTGAAGTCTTGCCTGATTGTCCTGCTGGGGGTTGGCAGCACCACGGCGCAGGCTGGCGCCTATGAAGACATGCTGCAGGCCATCCACCTGGATGACGAAAAGGCGATAGTCGAGCTGTTCCGGCGCGGTATGGATGTCGATACAGTCAGCCCCAAGGGCGAATCCCTGCTGATGCTGGCGGTTCGCGAAGGCAAGCCCAGTGTGGTCAAAACCATACTGGCGGCCCGGCCGCGGCTGCATGTCCGGAATCCCCTCGGAGAATCGGCCCTGATGCTCGCCGCCATCCTGGGGCATGCTGAAATCGCCAAAATGCTGTTGGACGCAGGAGCGCCGGTCAATCATTCCGGCTGGACGCCGCTGATTTACGCGGCCGCCCGTAACCGCGTGGATATCGGCCGCATGCTGATCGCCAAGGGTGCGGACGTCAATGCAGCGGCCGAGAACGGCACCACGCCACTGATGATGGCGGCGCGCGAAGGCCATTTGCCGATGCTGCTGATGCTGCTGGAGCATGGCGCCGATGCAAAATACGTGTCGCCGTTCGGACATTCGGCGCTGGGCAATGCCCAGGACCGCGGGCACGCCGACATTGAGGCCGTACTGCGCAGGGCTGGCGCGGAGGAATGATGGGCCGAAGTGCGCCTGGTAAATAAGGCACTTGTATCAAGGCGTTGCGCTCTAATAATCGTATAATGTGTAGTCGGGACCAGCCCAACCCGTTGATTTACCTCAAGTCCTGCGGACGGTTGATCGAAGTGTCAAATACCGACCGCAATTTTTGTGTTTGCCCTCAACCTCCCTTTTTCCGAGTCATTCGCTCCAATCGCCGCCGCTGCTGGCGGGACAGAGCACCTTGTGACGCTGGCGGCAGAATGACACCATCACCATCCCGCGACGAGGACGCAGCTTGGCAGGCCGCAAATCCTCGCAAACGCTCTAGTTCCTGAGCCCAGAACCCCGCGATACCGGCCACGGCATCCAGAACGAAGGACGCCTTACTGCGGCCGGTCAACTCAGAGAGCTCATGCAACTGCGCATCAAAATGCGCCGGAATCGTCAGGTTCAAACGCTTGGCCACGTCCATCATACCTCCGTTTTTCCTTGCCGTGCTTTTTTGTGCTTAAACGTGTAAATCATCAGTTTCGGCTCTAAGTGTCTGATTCTAAAGAGTTACCGCACAAAGGGCGGCTTTACGCAAGTCATTGATTTGATTGGTCATTGGCTTGAGTGTCCTCTACACAAGTTAAGGGGCGGACGAGGGCGGCGCGCTGCGCGCGCCGTCCCACGCCGCCCGCTTATTTGTATTCCACAATACGCAATGAACACGGTCAGGGGTGACTTGCCCACAAGCCGCGAAACCCCGGGGGTGGCCTTCCATGGCATTTTGAGGATGCCGAAGGCCACCCCCGGCGCGGCATGTGGACAAGCCGCTACCCATGCGCTTTGTCCGCCCGCCGTGACTCAAGGAAAGACCGCGCCATAGCGACCGTCAACCCCCACCATGCTAGATCGGACGCCTGAAACGGTTTGCCCTCGGGTGACCACAGCGTATCGCCGCGCAAGTAGAAACCGCGCCACGCCTCACCAGGCAGCGCATAGCCGCCGAGTATGCGCAAAAGCTTGAAGGCGCTGTAAGGCACACGGGAACGGCCAGCCTCCCAATTGCGGATCGTTTGTGGCTGAACCCCGAGCACCTCCGCAGCACCGCGGCGCGTGAATCCCGACTTGAGACGCTCCATGCGGAAAGTCTCCGCATCGATATAGCGTTTGCGCCTCACGATGGGGAAACCCGAACCCGACACCCAAAACGCAGCGGCAGCGGGATACGCCAATGCCACAGGATGCGATCAAAATGCGCGTCAGGGAATCGGCCTTGCCAGAGATGGCGGCGCACCACGGAAACGGGCAGACCGAGGCGACGCGCCAACGTAACCTCGGAGAGATAACCGGGGGCGCTCATGACGTGACGCGGCCGGGCTGAACGACACCGGGCACGAATGGCCGGTCAACGGCATGAGCAGACCCAACGGGAGGACACAGCAGCTTCCAACAACGATCGGAAAGCAGCTTGAGGCACGCTAAATCGCCGGTACTGGGGAAACAATCCGGGACATCGGATACGCCGGCCGCCAAGGTGGCATCCAGAGCCAGCACGAGGGAAACCAACTGCCGCTGCGTGATGGGCAAATCGAGCCGGACCTGCCTAGAAAGGGTGTCATTTTTCATGCGGTAATCCTTTTGCTATCTGGCCGCAGAAATCGAGCCAAATCAAACGGTTACCGCATCGTTTTGCGTATAATGTGTATTATGTAAAATTAAGATTGCAGAAGGAACACAGCGGCCAAATGCAGCCGGTATCAGCTTCTGGAGGTTTTGCGGCCGTAGTCCCCTATCGCTTCGACCATCCGGTCGAGTTCGGCGTCCACCTTGGCCTTGGCGTCCGCATCATAGGGGTAACACAGCAGTGCCATGTCATCGAACAGCCCGTGGACACGGGGCTGGCTGGCATACACCAGCTTGCGCTGGGCGTTCTGGACCGAGGGGATCTGCATGAATTCCCTGCCGTCTTCCCAGTAAATCGACAGCGTGATGATCTGCGTGTTCAGGCGCAGCAGGCGGACGATGAATTCGAAGCGCACGGTGTGCATGCCCTTCGACCGCAGTTCGATCAGCTTCTGCGGCGGCAGCGGAACTCCCTGTTTCAGCGCGGTGATGGTTTCCATGTCACTCACGATCTGTCCCTGACCGTCCCTGTTTTTTGGTATGGCCAAGTATGCGCGACAGGTGAAGGCCGGGCAAATCTAACATTTTGTTAGGTTTGCCCGGTTTGGAACGCAGCCGTTTGCCGGCGCCGGAGGCAATCCGGGGGTGACAAGCCCCTCAGACGCGCTCGATCACGACGGCCATGCCCTGCCCGCCGCCGATGCACAGCGAGACCAGCGCATATTTGCCGCCGATGCGTTCGAGCTGGCGTGCCGCGGTCAGCGCGATGCGGGCGCCGGAGGCGCCGAGCGGATGGCCGACGGCAATCGCGCCGCCGTTGGGATTGACGCGTTTGTCGTCGAAGGCCACATCGAGGCCCTTGAGGCAGGCCAGCACCTGGGCTGCGAAGGCCTCGTTGATCTCGATGATGTCCATGTCCTTGACCGTCAGGCCGACACGGGCCAGCGCCTTTTTCGACGCCGCCACCGGGCCGATGCCCATGATGTCGGGGCGGACGCCCATGGCCGCGGTGGCGATGATGCGGGCCATCGGCTTGGCACCGGCTTTTTCACCGGCGGCCCGCGAGCCGACGACCAGCGCGACCGCGCCGTCGTTGACGCCGGAGGCATTGCCGGCGGTGGTCACGCCGCCTTCGTACAGCGTTTTCATCTTGGCCAGCGTCGCGAGGTCGGTGCCCGGGCGCGGATGTTCATCCTCGGCGACCGGCGGCACCGGGCCCTTGCGGGTCGGCGGCAGTTCGACCGGGGCGATCTCGCCGGCGAAAAAGCCCTCGCCCTTGGCGACCTGGAATTTGTGCTGGGAGGCCGCGGCGAAGGTGTCGGCCTGCTCGCGGGTGATGCCGTATTCGCGCGCCAGGTTGTCGGCGGTCTGCGGCATCTGGTGGTTGCCGAACTGCTTGTCCAGTTTCGGGTTCGAGAAACGCGGGCCGATGGTGCTGTCGAACATCTTGATGCCGCGGTCGAAAGCGGCTTCGGCGCGACCGATGACGATCGGCGAACGGCTCATGCTCTCGACGCCGCCGACGATGAACACGTCGCCTTCGCCGGCCGTGATCGAATGTGCGGCATGGGCCAGCGCGCCAAGGCCGCTGGCGCAGTTGCGCTGGAGCACGGTGCCCGGAATTTCGATCGGGAATCCGGCAGACAGGCCGGCATGGCGGGCGACACAGCGGCTGTCCTCGCCGCTCTGGTTGCCGCAGCCGACGACAATGTCCTCGACCTGTTCGATCTTGAATTTCGATTTCGCCATGACGTTTTTCATGACGTCGGCGAGCAGGTCATCGGGGCGGACTTTCGCCAGTACGCCGCCGTGGCGGCCGAACGGGGTGCGCAGTCCTTCGTACAGATAAGCGTCGAGCATGGTGGTTCCTCTCGGTTCAGGGTTCGGGGGTCAGCAGGGATACGCCGAGCTTCGCGCGGCGGGTCATCCAGATGTTCGGGCGGTAACGTGGATCGGCGTAGATCGCATTCATGTTGGCGAGCACGCGGTGGATGCGTTCAACGCCGACGACGTCGCCGAATTTCAGCGGACCGTGGGGATAGTTCAATCCCAGCGTGACCGCCTTGTCGATGTCCGCCGGCTGCGCAGTGCGGCATTGCGCGATCGAGCAGCCGATGTTGACGATCATTGCAACGATGCGCTGGGCGATGAAGCCCGGGCTGTCGCGGCAGACCGTCACCGGCACGCCGTCCGACGCGAGCAGGCCGTGAGCGGCCTCTTTCACGCTGGCATCGGTCAGCGGCGTGCTCATGATCGTGCGGCGCTTGACCATCGGGAACAGCGTGTCGACGGCCACCGTGCGCTTCGGGTCCAGTCCCTCCTCAACCGCGCAGGTCGTCGCGTCCTTGCCGATCGGAGTCACCAGGATCAGCGCGTCTGCCGAGGGCTTGGCGCCACCCTCGACATTGGCGCCGAGTTTCGCCAGCAGCGCGGTCAGCGCCTCGTGCCCGGCCGGTTCGGCCTTGCTGACCCAGACGCTTTTCGGTTTCGCCGCCGGTGCCGGCGCTTCCGGCGCGACGATGGGCTTCATCTCGGCGTCGTAGTTGTAGAAACCCTTCTTGCTCTTGCGTCCGAGCACGCCAGCCTCGTAGCGCGACTGCATGATCACGCTCGGCCGGAAACGCTGTTCCTGGAAAAACTGGTTGTAAATCAGCACCGAGGCCGGCTGGGTCACGTCGAGTCCGGTCAGTTCCATCAGCTCGAAGGGCCCCATGCGGAAGCCGCCGACATCGCGCATCACGCGGTCGACGTCGACGAAGGACGCGACGCCTTCATGCACCAGATGCGAGGCCTCCAGCGTGAAGCCGCGACCGACCTGGTTGACCAGGAAGCCCGGCGCGTCGGTCAGCCGCACCGGTTCGCGTGTCATGCGCCGCCCGATCACCATCAGCGCTTCCGACACCCAGTTCTCGGTCTGCAGGCCGTCGATGACCTCGACCAGCTTCATCAGCGGCACCGGGTTGAAAAAATGGAAGCCGGCGAAACGCTGCGGCGTTTTCAGCTTCGCGGCGATGGTCGTCACCGACATCGACGAGGTGTTGGTGGCGAGGATGCAGTCGGGGCCGACGATGCCCTCGAGTTCGCCGAACAGCGCGCGCTTGGCATCGAGGTTCTCGATGATCGCCTCGACGACCATGTGGCAGTCCTTGAATTCGGCCAGCGACTGCGCGACCTTGATGCGCGCGGTGGCGGCATCGGCATCGGCCTGCGTCATGCTGCCCTTCTCCGCCGCACGCGCCAGCATCTTGGCGACGAAATCGCGCGCCTCCTCGGCGGCGCCGGCGCGGGTGTCCATCATCACGACCTGCATGCCGCCGGCGGCGCTGACCTGCACGATGCCGCGCCCCATTGCACCGGTACCGATCACGCCGATGCAGAGATCGGCACGGTTGGCGTCAAAACCCATGGTAAGCCTTTATAAAATTATCAATAAAAACAAATACTTATGTATTACCTGCCCTTGAACACCGGCTTGCGCTTCTCGGCGAAGGCGGCCTGGCCTTCCTTGTAGTCCTCGCTCTTGTAGCAGACGTCGACCAATTTCTGCAGCCGGTCGAGGTCGCGCTTGGCCGGATCCTTGCCGTATTCGATCAGCGAGGCCTTCACCGAGGCCAGCGTCAGCGGTGCATTGGCGGCGATGGTTGCGGCGTAGTCGAGGGTGTATTTTTCCAGTTCTGCCGCCGGCACCACGCGGTTGACCAGATTCATCTGCAGCGCCTCCTGGGCGTTGAACTGGCGCGCGGTAAAGAAGATTTCCGCGGTGAACTGCGGACCGACGACGTCGGTCAGCCGTTTGACGCCGACGAAACGGTAACCCAGGCCCAGCTTGCCGGCCGGCACGCCGAACTTGGCGTCGTCGGCGGCAATGCGGATGTCGCAGTTGACGGCAATCGCGGTGCCGCCGCCGATGCAGTAGCCGCGGACCATCGCGATGGTCGGCTTGGCGCATTCCTGCAGCGATTTGCCGGCGAGGTCGGCCGCAGCGTTGTAGGCGGCCACCGCGTCCTCGCTGCTGCGTTTTTCCTTGAACTGGGAAATGTCGGCACCGGCGACGAAGGCCTTCTCGCCCGCGCCCTTCAGGATGATCACGCGCACTTCCGGATCGGCGACGAAATCGTTGAGGATGACCGGCAGCGCCTGCCACATTTCGAAGGACACCGCGTTGTGGCGGGCCGGGTTGTTGAACGTGATCCAGCCGATGCCGTCTTTTTTCTCGGCAAGCAGGCGGTCCGTCATGGTTTGCGGTGCGTTCATGGTGATCCCCGTGAGTTCATAATGTGTTGATCGGAAAGACCGATATTTTAACCGATGCCGGCGCAGCCCACCCCAGCCTGCTCAGCGCAGATTCGAAGCCGCCGTGCCCTGCCAGACATGCTCCCGCCAGCGCAGGCCGATCCAGATCGTCAGCGCCAGGCCGACGAGGCAGTAGGCCGATCCCGTCATGCGGAATCCGAAATGTTCGATCAGCGGGCCCGAGACCATCAGCCCGATCGGCAACGTGTAGATGGCCAGCATGCGGATGCCCATCACGCGGCTGCGGAAACGCTCCTCCGAGCTGCGCAGCAGCATCGCCGCCATGGTCACCATGCTCAGGCTCTGCGCGAAACCCGACAGCAGCAGCAGCGCGACCCCGGCCACCAGGCTGTCGACCTGCACGAACAGCAATGTCAGCACGTACCACCAGACACAGGCCCCGACCATCATCCTTGCGGGCTGCACCGCGTGGCCGAAGCGCGTCAGCAGCAGCGAGCCGATCAGTGCGCCGCCGGCAAACCCGGCCACCAGGTAGCCGAGGCCGGTCTGGTCGGTGCCGTAAACCTCACGTGCCACGTACGGCAGCAGGCCGTTGACCAGCGGAAAGGCAGTCAGGTTGACCAGCAGCGCCAGCCAGATCGCGGCCAGCAGCGGCGGCGTGTTCCAGACATAGGACAGTCCGTCGCGCAGATCCCGCCATACCGAGACGCGCGGCGCCGCAGGTTGATCATCCGGCGGCGGCGACTTGGCGGCCACGCCGAAGGCGAGCAGCAGGCTGGTGAAATAAAAGGCGGCAACCACCACGTAGGCCGGGCCGATGCCGAGTGCCGCGACCAGCCCTGCCCCGGTCAGCGCACCCATCACCCGCGCCGAATCCTGGGTGGTGCGGGAGATGCTCGCGGCGCCGACGAACTGGCCCACCGGCAGCGTCTGGCCGATCAGCGCATGGCGCAGCACCAGGTCCGAAGGCCGCACCAGGCCCATCAGCGCGGTGATCACGAATACATGCAGCGGCTGCAGTGCGCCGGTCAGGGCCAGCACCATCAGCAGCGTGGCCAGCGCGGCATAAAATCCGCGCATCGCGCAGTACACTTTCTTGTTGCCCAGCCGGTGGCCGGCGACGCCGAACATCGGCGACAGCAGCGTGCCTACGTACTGCAGCGAGGCAAACAGCGTCAGCAGCAGCACCGAGCCGGTTTCGACGAGGATGTACCAGCCGAGGATCAGCGTCTCCATCTCGAAGGCCCAGGAGGCGGCGAGATCGGAGGGCCACTGGAAACGGAAGCTGCGGACGCGGAACGGCGCCAGCGCAGGTTCGCGGGTGATCGTGTTCAATCCGCGGGCATGCCGTTGCGCAGCAGGTCGCGGGCGATGAACCAGCGGTGCACCTCGCTCGGCCCCTCGAAAATGCGGAACACGCGGCAGGAACGCGCGATGTATTCCAGCGGCAGGTCCTTGGACACCCCCATGCCGCCGAGCAACTGGATCGCGCGGTCGGAGATGCGGGCGATCATTTCGCTGCCCTGAAGCTTGACCATCGCAGCCTCGCGTCGCCAGTCGGCGCCGCCCTGATCCATTTTCCACGCGAGGCGCCAGGTGATCCAGCGGACCATTTCCATTTCCTGCCAGCTGTCGGCCAGCCACCACTGCACCTGCTGGCGGTCGCCCAGCAGCGCGCCGAAGGTCTTGCGCTCGTTGGCCTGCTGCAGCATGTAGTCCATGCAGCGCCGCGCATAACCGAGCGAACGGCAGGCGATTTCCATCCGGCGCACGCCGAGCCGGTTCTGCATCGGCGCGAAACCCTTGCCGACCTCCCCCAGCACCTGATCATCGGACAACTCGACATTGTCGAAGAACACCGCGTACGGCGCGTGTTCGCCCATGGTGTTGAATACCGAGGGAATCGACAGGCCTTTGGTGCCCTTGTCCACGAGGAAGGCGGTGATGCCGCCGCGCGAACCCTTCTCCGGGTCGGTGACCGCCATGACGATGATGAAATCCGCCTTGCGCGCGCCGCTGATCCAGATCTTCTGGCCGTTCAGCACCCATTTGCCGTTTTTGTACTCGGCGCGGGTCTTCATGCCGGCGGGATCGGAGCCGGCGCCCGGCTCGGAAATCGCGATCGCGCTTTTCTTTTCGCCATTGGCATAGGGCAGCAGGTACTTCTGCACCTGGTCGCCCCTGCAGGTCTCCCGCAGCATCCACAGATTGGGGCTGTCCGGCGGCAGCACGAAAGGCACGATGCTGGTCTTCAGCTCCTCGATGACCACGGCCTTGGCCAGCATGCCCATGTTCAGGCCGCCGTATTCCTCGGGCACGTCGATGCCGTAGAGCCCGATTTCCTTCGCCTTGCGGCTGAGTTCCTTCTCGGCATCGGGGTCGATCAGCGGTGCATCGGTCAGGCCGCGTTCGGCTTCGCGCTTGATGACATCGCGTTCCAGCGGCAGCAGTTCCTCGCGCACGAAACGCGCGACGGTGTCGCGCAGCATGCGCAGTTCTTCGGGCAGCGTGAAATCCATGTCCAGGTTCTCCGATTAGTCCAGCATCGTAGCCCGGATGAAGCGAAGCGAAATCCGGGGAATGGTTATGCGTTACCCCGGATTACAGCCTTCGGCTTTCATCCGGGCTACGGGATCAGTCATTACCTCAATCCAGTAGCATCAGCCAGTCGACTGCGGTGGCGCCCTGCGGCCCGGCAAGCACCGGGTTGAGGTCCAGTTCCGCCAGCCGCGGGCCCGCAGCGGCGCCGAAGCGCGATACCGCGCTGACCATCCGTGCCAGCGCCGCCCGGTCCACCGGCGGCTTGCCGCGCACGCCGTCGAGCAGCACCCGGCTTTTGAGTTCATCCAGCATCCGCAGCGCCTCGGCTTCCGTCACCGGCGCGGCGCGGAACACTACGTCCTTGAATACTTCGATCAGCACCCCGCCCAGTCCCACCATCACCACCGGGCCGAAGGTTGGGTCTCGCTTCAAGCCGATCACCAGTTCCACATCGCCCTGTGCCATCGCCTGCACCAGCACGCCGGCGATGCGCGCGTCGGTCTTGTAGGTTTTGGCATTGGCGACCAGCCGTTCAAAAGCCGTACGCACCGCCGCGGCGTCCTTCAGGTTCAGCGCCACGCCCTTCGCCTCGGTCTTGTGCAGGATGTCCGGCGATTCGATTTTCAGCACCACCGGGTAACCCAGGGCTTCGGCGGCGGCGACGGCCTCGTCGGCGGACTTCGCCAGTTTTGCGGCGGCGGTGGCCACGCCGCAGGACTGCAGCAGGGCCTGGCCCTCGAGGCTGGCGACCGCGCCGGGAGCGGCCGGCAAGGCCGGCGCCGGCAGTTTCAACGCTGCACGTGCGGGCGCGTCGGCCAGCCAGTTCCGGCGTGCTTCCGCATAACGCGCCAGCGCCGCCACCGCGTCCACCGCGGGTTCGGCGCTGCGCAGGAAGGGAATGCCGTGCTCGCGCATCAGCTTCGCCGCGATGTCCGGGATGCCCATCCAGCAGACGACGAAGGGCTTGTCGGTCTGCGCCTTGGCCTCGACGAAACTCTGCACCGTGATCTCGGCGTACTTGTCGGTGAAGGACAGCCAGACGATGGCGATGTCGACCTTGGGATCGGAGAGCAGGATTTTCAGGCTGTCGCGCATCAGCGCGGGATTGACCAGGCCCTGTGCGGTGATGTCGACCGGATTGCTGGTCGAGCCGAAGGCCGGCACCACCTTGCGCAGCGCCGCGACCGTGTTTTCCGACAGCGTTGCCACGTCGAGGCCGATTTCCTCTGCACGGTCCGCCATCAGCGCGCCTGCGCCGCCGGAGCGTGTGATGAAGCCGATGCCCTTCCCCGCCGGCAGCGCGCACTGGCTGAAAACATCGACAAAATCGAGGATCTGTTCGTCGCTGCGCGCGCGGATGATGCCGCGCTGGCGGATCACGCCGTCGAACACCGCGTCCTCGCCGGCGAGCGAGCCGGTATGCGAAGCGATGGCCTTGGCGCCGGCACGGGTGCGGCCGACCTTGGTCAGCACCAGCGGCTTCGCGCGGGCCATGGCGTCCTCGGCCACCTCGAGCAGGCCTGGGCCGTTCTTCAAACCTTCGATGTAGCCGGCACCGACCTTGATGCGGTCCTCGGCGACGATCGCACGCATGATGTCGACGAACTGCAGGTCAACCTCGTTGCCGGTGTTGACGAAGTAGCCGAAGTTGAGTCCGCGCTTGCGCGCGGTGCCGGCGGTCGCGGTGCCCAGCGCCCCGGACTGGGTGACGAATGCGGCGGGACCGTCAGGCGTGGGACCCAGCGAAAACTGGCTGAAGGTCGCCATCACGTTCTCGGCGACATTGACCAAGCCGAGGCAATTCGGGCCGAGGATGCGCACGCCGCTGTCCCTGATCGCCTGCCGCAGATCGGCCTCGAGTTTCACGCCGTCACCGCCCACCTCGCTGAACCCGGAACTGAACACCACCGCCGCCCTGACCCCCTTGCGGCCGAGCTGGCGCAGGGTATCGGGCACGTGTTTCGCCGGGACCGCGACGACAGCCAGATCCACGGTGCCCGGAATCGACGGGATATCCGGGTAACACGGCAGGTCGAGCAATGTCGGATACTTCGGATTGACCGGAATGATGCGGCCGGCATACTGTTTGTCCACCAGCGCTTTCAGCGTGCGACCGTTGATCTTGTTGAAGTCGGCGGAAGCGCCGATGACGGCGATGGATTGCGGATGCAGCAAAGCCTGGAGGGCGTCGTTCATTTATTGGACTCTTTGGCGGATCACAGTGACCGCGGGAAGATAACGGCTGCCGATTGCCGGGTCAAACCGCAGTCATGCTAGATTTGCAGCAGCCTTCACAAAACAACGAGAGGAGACATCATGAAAACAGTGCTGCGGTGCGTTGCAGCCGTCCTGCTGGCGGCATCCGCATCATGGGCAGTGGCCCAGAGCGCGCAGAACTTCCCGAACCGTGCGCTGCGCATGGTCATTCACTTCCCGCCCGGCGGCCCGACCGACTTTGTCGGCCGCGCGCTGGCACAGAAGCTTTCCGAGGCCTGGAAACAGCAGGTCGTCGTCGAAAACCGCCCCGGCGCCGGCGGCATCATCGGTGTCGAGAGCGTGCTGCGCGCGCCGCCCGACGGCTATTCGATGCTGTTCGGCACCGGCGGCTCGCTGGCGCTGGCGCCGGCGCTGAATCCGAAGCTGCCGTATGACGTGTTCAAGGATCTGGCGCCGATCACCCTGCTGGTGGTCAATCCGCAGATCCTTGTCGTGCACCCCTCGCTGCCGGTGCGCTCGGTCAACGACCTGATCAAACTGGCCAAGGCCAAGCCGGGCCAGATCAACTACGGTTCGGTCGGTCCCGGCAGCCCGCAGCACATGGGCATGGAACTGCTGAAATCGATGGCCGGCGTCAATCTGGTGCACATCCCCTACAAGGGCACCGCGCCGGCGATGACCGACCTGATCTCGGGACAGATTTCGGCGATGTTCAACAGCATGCCGTCGGTGCTGCCGCACATTGCCAGCGGTCGCATGCGCGGCATCGCCGTCGGCAGCGCCAAACGCTCGCCCGCGGCGCCTGACATCCCGACGGTGGCTGAATCCGGACCGGCGCTGAAGGATTTCCAGTACGTGACCTGGTACGCCATGCTCGCGCATGCCGGCGTGCCCAAGGACATCATTGCGAAAATCAACGGTGAACTGGTGAAAGCCCTGTCCGAACCTGAAATGGCCAAGCGTTTTTCCAGCCAGGGTGCCGAGCCCGCGCCATCTACACCTGAGGAACTCGCGAAGTTCATGCGCAAGGAGTTCGAAGACTGGAAGAAGGTCATCAAGGCCGCCAACATCAAGCTCGAATGAAGCGCGATCCGGCGCAGCAATGAAAAACGGCAGCCTTGGAGCTGCCGATTTTCAATAAGTATTTGATTTTATTGATTATTTTGTAATTTCACGCAACAAGCCCCGCGCCGCGTTTTCAACCAGATCGAGCACCTGCTCGAAACCCTGCGGCCCGCCGTAGTAGGGATCCGGCACTTCAGCCGGCACCTCCCCTTCGGCGAATTCCAGGAACAGCCGCACCTTCGCACGATGTTCCGGCGGACATTGCCGCAGCAGCAGGCTGCGGTTGTGCTCATCCATCGCAATCACGAAATCGAAAGCCGCGAAATCAGTGCCGCTCACCTGTCGCGCGCGCAGTTCCGACAGGTCGTAACCGCGCCGCGCCGCGGCCGCCTGCGCACGTGCATCCGGCGGATTGCCGATGTGGTAATCGTGGGTGCCGGCAGAATCGATGTGGATTGCATCGGCCAGCCCCGCCCGTTCGACGACATGCCGGAACACGCCCTCCGCGGTCGGCGACCTGCAGATATTGCCCATGCAGACGAACAGTACCCGGGTCATGGGGTCAGGCCGCGTCGATGAACAGCCGCTTCTTCAGCAACTGCAGTTCGTCCCGCAGCTGGGCGGCCTTCTCGAACTCGAGGTTGCGCGCCGCCGCCAGCATGTCCTTCTCCACGCGTTTGATCTCGCGGGTCATTTCCTTGTCGCCCATCTCGGCGTAACGCGCCTCGTTCTGCGCCGCCTTCAGTTCCTGGCGCGCCGAATCCTGGTTGTAGACGCCGTCGATGATGTCCTTGATGCGCTTGGTGACGCCGACCGGCGTGATGCCTTCCTTCTGGTTGTGCGCGAGCTGCTTGGCGCGGCGGCGCTCGGTTTCGCCGATGGCGCGGCGCATCGAGTCGGTGATGCGGTCGGCGTAGAGGATGGCCTTGCCGTTCAAGTGGCGCGCGGCGCGGCCGATGGTCTGGATCAGCGAGCGCTCCGAGCGCAGGAAACCCTCCTTGTCTGCGTCGAGGATCGCGACCAGCGACACCTCCGGCAGGTCGAGGCCTTCGCGCAGCAGATTGATGCCGACCAGCACGTCGAATTCGCCCAGCCGCAGGTCGCGGATGATTTCGACGCGCTCGACAGTGTCGATGTCGGAGTGCAGGTAGCGCACCTTGATGCCGTGCTCGGCGAGATAGTCGGTCAGGTCCTCGGCCATGCGCTTGGTCAGCGTCGTTACCAGCACACGCTCGCCGGCGGCGACGCGGGCGTTGACCTCGGACAGCAGGTCGTCGACCTGGGTGCCGGCCGGGCGCACTTCGAGCTGCGGGTCGACCAGCCCGGTCGGCCGCACCACCTGCTCCACCACCTGGCCCTGGTGTTCGCGCTCGTATTCGGCCGGCGTCGCCGACACGAACACCACACGGCGCATGAACTTCTCGAATTCGTCGAAGCGCAGCGGCCGGTTGTCCAGCGCCGAGGGCAGGCGGAAGCCGTAGTCGACGAGGTTTTCCTTGCGCGCGCGGTCGCCGCGGTACATGCCGCCGATCTGCGGAATGGTGACGTGGCTCTCGTCGAGGATCATCAGGGCGTCCCGCGGCAGGTAGTCGATCAGCGTCGGCGGCGGCTCGCCGGGGGCGCGGCCCGACAGGTGGCGCGAGTAGTTCTCGATGCCCTTGCAGAAACCCATCTCGTTGAGCATCTCGAGGTCGAAACGCGTGCGCTGTTCGATGCGCTGGCATTCGACCAGTTTCTGGTGTTTCTGGAAATACTCGATGCGCTCCCGCAGCTCGGCCTTGATCGCCTCGATCGCGCGCAGCGTGGTCGCCCGCGGCGTCACGTAATGGCTTGACGGGTAGACCGTGAAGCGCGACACCCGCTGCAGGATGTGGCCGGTCAGCGGATCGAAGACCTGGATGCTCTCGACCTCGTCGTCGAACAGCGAGACGCGCACCGCGGTTTCCGAGTTCTCCGCGGGGAAGATGTCGAGCACGTCGCCGCGCACGCGGAACACGCCGCGCTTGAATTCGATGTCGTTGCGCTCGTACTGCATCGCCGTCAGCCGCTCGATGGCTTCGCGCTGCGCAAGCTTTTCGTTCTCGCGCAGGTGCAGGATCATGCCGTGGTAGTCGACGGGGTCGCCGATGCCGTAGATCGCCGACACCGTGGCGACGATGATGGTGTCGCGCCGCTCGAGCAGCGCCTTGGTTGCCGACAGCCGCATCTGCTCGATGTGTTCGTTGATGTTCGAATCCTTCTCGATGAACAGGTCCTTCGACGGCACGTAGGCTTCAGGCTGGTAATAATCGTAGTACGACACGAAATACTCGACGGCGTTTTCCGGGAAGAACTCGCGGAACTCGGCGTAGAGTTGCGCCGCCAGCGTCTTGTTCGGCGCCATCACCAGCGCCGGCACCCCGAGCCGGGCGATGACATGGGCCATGGTGTAGGTCTTGCCGGAGCCGGTGACGCCGAGCAGGGTCTGGCTGACCAGCCCGGCGCGCACCCCCTCCTCCAGCTTCGCGATCGCTTCGGGCTGGTCGCCCGCCGGCGCGAAGGTCTGGTGCAGCCGGTAGGGGCTGTCGGGGAAGGTGATGATTTCCATGCGGATCCGGGCAAAAAGACCAATGTTACCGGGTTCGGGAACCGGCCGCGCCTGCCACTGGCCGAGATTCCGTTTGGGTGCACTGCAAAAACGCGGATAAAATGACGCTTTGCAGCGATTTTTCAACGACTTTCCGAATTTTTACCGACACCACTCCCCAATGACCTCCTCCGTACTCGAAAAAATCGAAATGGCGCCCAAGGACCCTATCCTGGGCGTGACCGAAGCCTATGTTGCCGACACCAATCCGAAGAAAGTGAATCTCGGCGTCGGTGTCTATACCGATGACGACGGCAAGGTGCCGGTGCTGCAGTGCGTGCGCCGTGCCGAGCAGCAGCTCGCGGAAAAACCGCTGCCACGCAACTACCTGCCGATCGACGGCCTGGCAGCCTATGACCGCGCCGTGCAGGAAACCCTGTTCGGCGCCGACAGTGCGGCGGTCAAGGCCGGCCGCATCGTCACCGTGCAGACGCTCGGCGGCACGGGCGCACTGAAGGTAGGCGGCGATTTCCTGCGCCGGCTGAATCCCGGCGCGGCGATCCACATCAGCGATCCGAGCTGGGAGAACCACCGGGCGATCTACGAATACGCCGGATTCACGGTAAAGACCTATCCGTACTACGACGCGGAAACCCACGGCCTCAATTTCGACGCGATGATCGCGGGGCTGGAGCAACTGCCGGCCGGCGATATCGTGCTGCTGCATGCCTGCTGCCACAACCCCACCGGCGTCGACCTGACGGCCGCGCAGTGGGAAAAAGTCATCGCCGTGGTCAACAAGCGCAAGCTGGTGCCCTTCCTCGACCTCGCCTACCAGGGTTTTGCCGATGGGCTCGAGGCCGATGCGCAGACCGTGCGCCGCTTCACCGCGGAATGCCCAGCGGTGTTCGTGTCGAGCTCGTTCTCGAAGTCGCTGTCGCTGTACGGCGAACGCGTCGGCGCGCTGAGCATCGTCACATCCAGCAAGGAGGAAGCGGCCCGCACGCTGAGCCAGCTGAAGCGCGTGATCCGCACCAACTACTCCAACCCGCCGACTCACGGCGGCCAAGCCGTATCGCTGGTGCTGACCACCCCCGAACTGCGCGCGCAGTGGGACCAGGAGCTGGGCCAGATGCGCGACCGCATCAAGGTCATGCGCAAGCAGCTGGTGGACAAGATCCGCGAGCGCCGCTCCGATTTCAACCTGGATTTCATCGTCCAGCAGCGCGGCATGTTCTCCTATTCCGGGCTGACCAAGGCACAGGTGCACAAGCTGCGCGAACAGTATTCGATCTACGCCATCGACAGCGGCCGCATCTGTGTGGCGGCGCTGAATTCGAAGAACATCGACTACGTCGCCGACGCGATCGCCAGGGTCTTGGTCGAAGGCTGAAGCGGCAGCAGCCGGAAATCCCGGATAGCCGGCGCCTGGCGCCGGCTATTTCTTTTTGTCGCCGCCGCCGAACAGTCCTTCGGCCCAGTTGCCGACCTTGGCGCCGACCGAGGTGCCGATGCCGGGCCCGAGCACGGCCGTGCCCAGTGCCGCTCCGGTGACCGATGCCCCCGTCGGCAGCGCCATAGGTGAATCCACGGTGCCGCTGACGTTCAAAGGCACCGTGGCCGAAGCCAGCTTGCCGCTGCCGACCCGTGCGTTGATGCGGCCCGACAGTGCCTTGCTGGGTGCGATGGTGACATTGCCCTCCGCCGCCAGCGAGCCGGAGGCAACCTTGAGATTCGTGATGCGCTGGGTGCCGCGGTCCAGCGCATAGTGTCCGGACAGCGTGTCGAAACGGGTCTGCCCGCTGCTGTCCTTGCTGAGCAGGCTGGACGCCGCCTTCTGGATGTCGATGCCCTGCAGCACGCCGTCGCGGATGTCAAAGGGGGTTTCCAGTTTCAGGACATTCTGCAACTGGCCGGCCGAGGGTGCGCTGCCGGAGAACACCGGTTTCGCGGTCAGGCGCCCGCTGAGTTTGGTCTGCGGCGAGAACAGCGGCACCAGGTCGCGCAGTTCGATGCCGTTGACCTGGTAAGCACCCTTCACCTGCAGCCCCTTCTGCCAGCCCACCGAGCTTGTTCCGGTGATCGTGCCGCCGTAGAGCTTCGCGCGGATGTCCGGCAGATGGGCGTCGCTGGTGGTGGCCACACCCTTGATCTGCAGTTCATCAAACAGGACCGGCGGACCGGCCGGCGGCCGCCAGCCCTTCGCATTGGCTTCGATGGCGTATTTTCCGTCCGATGGAATGACCTTCGCCCTGAATTTTCCGTCGCGCGCGCTGATGTCGGCCCGCTCCGGAAAGCCGCTGGCGGAGAGGCTGATGCGGGCATCGAAAGGCCCGAAGGTCGCCTTTTGCAGCTGCAGCAGCACATCGTCGAGGGTGATGGCGCGCACCTGCACCGTGAAAGCGGCCGGTTTGGCCTTGGGATCCGGCCTGGTCCACAGCGGGATGCGGTCCAGCGCGCGCTGATTCAGCACCAATCCGTCGATATCGATGCTGCGGATGACCTTTGTGCTGGACAATATCGACAGCAGGTCCGGGGTCACCGCGATGCGGCCCACCTTGATGTCCGCCTTGCCGATTTTGACGCCATCGACGACAACGTGCGGCAGTGGCAGGCCCGCCAGCCTCATGCGCTGGATGGTGACCGGCTCCCTGAGCTTGTCCGCCAGCAAGCGCTCTATGCGCGGCCTGTAATCGTCGATGGAGATGAACAGGGGGACGACGGCAAGAGCCGCCACCAGCACTGCACACAGCAGAATAAGGCGTTTGAGCCACTTCATTTTCAATGTTTTTCCGCGTTGACCCACTCTCGAAGCACGGATAGAATACGCCCCTCGCTGAGCCGGTAACAACCGGTTTTTCCAGCACAATTCCCCGATAGCTCAGTCGGTAGAGCGACGGACTGTTAATCCGCAGGTCCCTGGTTCGAGCCCAGGTCGGGGAGCCACAATTCCAAACGTCAAAACCATCCCGCGGGATGGTTTTTCGTTTTTGAAGCACGGCCTTCCTGCATCCGGCCGGGTATGGCGAGGCTGAAACTCAGTCGGAGCCGGCGAGTGTGCGGATCTGCGCGGGATTTTCCGCTGCGGAATCGAGGAACTGGAAGCGCAGCACCGGCGGGCGCGGGCCGCGTCCCTGCTGGATCACGCGGCTGCGGTCATTGAGGTTGATTTCCACGCGGTAATCCGCGCCGAAGTAGCGGCTGTGATGCGGCACGATGCGCTCGAGATAGTCGAGTTGCCGGGATTCGTTGACGATGATGCCCATGGTTTCGAGCAGCGCCACCTTGGGCCAGTCGCCGGTCGCGGGCCGGCCGTAGGTCACGACGCTCAGGAAATTGGCGAAATCGCGCTGCCAGGGATCGCTGTCGGACACTTCCTTCCCGTTGGAATAGATCGCATCCATGAAGTAGGTGATGGTCAGATCGCGCCGCGGCTGCCTGGACCAGCGGTCCATCACATCGACCAGCGTATTGGCCAGGCAGACTTCGAGGTGTCCGCCGGCCACGTAGACCTGGTTGCCGCGAAAATCCACCGGCAGCTCGCCCTCCTCGGAATGCAGCCAGTGGTCGGGATTGCAGTCGTCCGGCAGCTGGAACTCCGCAGGGCTCCCGTCTTCCAGGTACAGCACCGGCAGGCCCTTGGACTTGGCAAACCGTACCGCGCTGTCGACGCCGCGCTTGGTCGACAGGCGCGCGTCATAACGCGAAGAGGCATGGATCACCACCAGCATCGCATCGGCGTTGAGCCGCACTTCCGCGGGGGATGAACGCTGGTACGGGCCGCAGGCGGCCGCCACCTGGCCTGACAGCAGCAGCGACACCGCGATCAGCAGAAGGCCGGGGATGGCTGCAGCAACAGGCCAACGGGGCGGCCGTTCCCCGCTGCACAATGGTGTGGCATCGAAGTTCATGCCTGCTATTTAAGGCATCGGCCTTACATTCCGCTGACGCCGAAACTGCGATTACGGTGCCCAGAGATAGCCTGTCACCGCCATGCCATGCCGGGTAGCGCATGCGAGTCACCGGCAATGCCACTGTTGCGCCGGCCTCTGCGGAAGCCGGCGGCGCTTCAGGCCGTCAACGCGGAATCAGCGTCCGGTGTATTTGGAGGGGGCGCGGGTTTTTTCCCGGTGCTGCTGGCAGGGCATGCAGCGCTTGGCACTGGGATAGGCTTTCAGGCGCTCGTAAGCCACGGCTTCGCCGCAGTCGATGCATTGGCCGTACCGTCCGTCCGCGATCCGCTGCTCTGCCGCGGCAATGTCACGCACCTCGCCGATATCCCGCAGGACTTCGGCTTCGGATATGTCGCGCAGCAGGCTGGCCGCGGCCTCGTCGCCCATGTCGCCTACGCCGCCGACCAGTTCCGCATGATGCGTGTTTCCGGAGCGCGCCAGCACTTCACGGATTTCGTCCAGAAGCCGGTTCTTGCGCTTGGCCATCGCATCTTTCAGCAAGGCCATCTGTTTTTCGCTCAATGTGTTCATGCGCCGGATGATGGAGTGCGCCGGGAGATGGCGTCTTGATCTGCGTCAATATTGAGCGGCAAACCCCGGCGCCTGCCTCCAGGCTTGCAGCGGGCCTCAGCCGTCGATTTCGAATTCGCCGTTGATCTCGATGATCGCGCGACGCGGCAATTCTGCGATGCCCACCGCCGAGCGGGCATGGCAGCCTTTCTCCGGCCCCCAGATCTCGTAGAACAGGTCCGATGCGCCATCCATGACCGCGAACTGGCGTTCGAAACCGGGGGCGGAATTGACCATGCCGAAGAGGCGGATGATCCGCGTGACCCGGTCGAGGTTGCCGGTGTGTGCCTGCAGCGTGGCCATGATCACCAGCGCCACGGAGCGCGCGGTTTTGTATGCGTCCTGCTCCGACACTTCGCTGCCGACCTTGCCGGTGGTGACGACGCCCAGCGGCATTTCATGGCGTCCCGAGCTGTGGCCCGACAGGTACAGCACCTTGCCGGACTGCACGCATGCGGTGCGGTTTTTGCTGGCGTGGGGATGCACCGGAGGCAGCTGCAGGCCGAGTGCATGGATGCGATCAAGGATAATGCTCATGTTCGTTGAATCTTCCAGGAAAAGAAACGAAACCCGCGGCGTTCTGCCGCCGCGGGGCGGGCGGGATCAGGCGCCTGCCGTCACCGCGCCGATGGCCGCGAACAGGTTGGCCACGGTATCCCGCGGAATGTTGCGCGTGATGAAGACGATGCGGGTCGAGTGATCGTCGCTGGGCCAGGCTGCGAGTTCCACCGGAGGATGGAACAGGTGCTGCACGCCTTGCACCACCATCGGCCCCTTGTGCTCTGCGACATTGACCAGTCCCTTGACCCGCAGCATGTCGGAGCCGCGCAGCGCGCCCAGCACCTCCATCGTCTGCGAGAAGGAGGCCCAGCTCATCGGCTCCTGGTAGCGCAGGCAGAATGATTTCACCGTTTCATCGTGGCGGTGGTGGTCGCCGTGCTCGTCGGGCTCGCCCATCCAGCGCTCGATGTCGTCCAGCTTGGCCTTGGTGTTGCGCAGGCCGACGTCGATCAGGAATTCAAGGTCGATTTCACCGTTGACGGCGCGCCTGATCGGGGCCTGCGGGTTCAGTTCGCGCAGCCGTGCTTCCAGTTTCGCCGTGCCCTCATCACCCGCGAGATCCGACTTGGTGATGACGATGCGGTCCGCCAGCGCCGCCTGCTTGACCGGCTCCTGCATGGTGTCCAGCTGCTCGATGCCGTTGACGGCATCGGCCAGCGTGACCACGCAGTCCAGCCGGTAATGGGCCAGCAGCATGTCGTCGGTCATCAGCGTCTGCATCACCGGCGCGGGATCGGCGAGACCGGTGGTCTCGATGATCACGCGGGTGAAGTCGATGATGTCGCCGTTGCGGCGTTTGACAAACAGGTCGCGCAGCGTCTCCTGCAGGTCGCCGCGCAGCACGCAGCACAGGCAGCCGTTGTTGAGCAGCATCATCTGTTCGGACGAGACCTCGACCAGGTCGTTGTCGATCGCCTGCTCGCCGAACTCGTTGACGATGACGGCGACCCGGTTCATGTCCGGCCGCTTCAACAGCTTGTTGATCAGCGTGGTCTTGCCGCTGCCGAGGAACCCGGTGACGACGCTGACCGGGAATTTCCCCGAAAGTGCATCCAGCATTGCGTTGCGGCTCCGGTCAGATGTCCATCTCGAGGATGTAGAGGCCGCCGGCGAAACGGTCCACCGTGTAAACCAGGCGGTTCTCGTCGACCCAGACATCGTTGATCTGGATCGAGCCCTTCGGCGACAGCTTGGGGGCGCCCGGCACGTAGTAGGCCACTTCCTGCGGCTGGTAGGCGTTCGAAATGTCGAATGCGCGCACGCCGCCGTTGAAGAAGGTGCCGACGATCAGGTTGTCGGAGCGGAAGGAAGCCGGTCCCGGCAGGTTTTCGTGGATGTTGTGCGCGCCGTAACGGCCGCCGCGCTTGACGAAGCTCTCCAGCGGCGGCAGCGGCAGCGTGGACATCGGCACCAGGTTGTTCTCGGTGCTGGCGTTGACGACCCAGCCGAGTTTCGGCCAGTCGAGGCCGTCATCCTTGGTGCATTCGTCGGTGACCAGCAGCATGTCGCGGCTCATCAGCGGCATCACGGTGTGGCAGAAGCCGTTGTACGGCGGCGAATAGCGCCAGTTGGTGATGACTTTCGGATTGGCCTTGTCGGAGATGTCGAGGATCACCGCGCCGCCATCCAGGTAGGCGACGTAGGCGCGGTCCGGACGCTCCGGGTAGACCAGGATGTTGTGCGGACGGTAGCCGCCGTCGAATCGGGGATGGCGCGGCGGCGGCGCTTCCTTGTCGCCCTTGTGCGTTCCGGGGTAATGCCAGCGGCCCACCTCCACCGGTTTCGACGGATTGCGCACGTCGATGATGCGGTAGAACTGGAAATCATTCGGGTGCGTGGGCTCGAAATCGGCCGAGCCCGAGGTCAGGTGCACGTATTCGCCGTCGACGAACCACACGCAGTGCGCGCCGCGCGAATGCGGGCCCGAGGCGTCGAAATGCGAAATCAGCTTCGGTTTTTCCGGGGTGCTGATGTCGAAAATGTCCATGCCGGCCGGCTTGTCCCCTACTTTCTTGGTCTGGTAGGCCACCACCATGATGTCGCCGACGACGTCCAGCGAATTCGAGCGCACGCGTTCGTGCGGCAGGTCGGTCTGGCAGATCACTTTCGGATTCTTGACGTCGGATACGTCCACCGCGGTGAAATTCTTCGGTGCCGATTCATGCGCCAGCCACAGGATCCGGCGGCCATCCTTGGTGATCTGCATGTTGATGCCCTCGCCGATGCCGCCGAACCCGGCGAGCTCGTTGTGGGAGATCAGCTTCATGTTGCGGGAAATGGTCTGGGCAGCCTGGCCCTGCGGCGACATGGTCGGTTTCATCGGATCTTTCTCTTTCGGGTTTTGGGGATGCTGCTTTTCTTGCGCTTCACGCCGGCCATCTGCTCCAGTACGGCACAGACTGCGGCGGTGTCTTCCAGCGCGCGGCCCTGCGCGTGGGCCGCGGCATAAAACGGTTTCGAGGCTTCGAACAGAGGCACCGGGCAATGCAGGTCGGCCGCAAACTGCTCAATGATATCAATATCCTTCTTGTAAACGTCGACTTTCATCGTCGCCTGGCTGTAGTCGCCGCGAATCATCAACGGGCCGCGCACCTCGAACATCCGCGAATTGCCCGCCCCGTCCCGGATCACCTTGTAGAGCAGTTCCAGGTCGAGCCCGGATTTCATGCCCATCACCATGGCCTCGGCGGCAGACAGGTTGTGGATCGTCACCAGAAGGTTGGCGACATACTTCAGTTTCGAGCCGTTGCCGTATTCACCGCAGTAATAGACGCTGCGCGAAAATCCCTTCAACGCCGCTTCGGTGCGGTCATAGGCGCCGCGGTCGCCGCTGGCATAGATGGCGATGTCGCGGTTGGCGGCCTGGGCGCCGGTGCCGCTGACCGGGCAGTCCAGGACAACGATGCCGCGCCCGGCGCAGCGTTCGCGGATTTCGTGTTTTTTGGCCAGCGGCAGCGTGCTGGTTTCGATGACCACGGTGCCGCGTTTTGCGCTGTCGGCGATACCGCCCCTGCCGAAAAATGCCGCGTCAACCGCGGCAAGGCTGGGCAGCGAGGTAACCAGCACCGGACATCTGGCGTAAACCGCCGCGGCCGTTGCTGCCGGCGTGCCGCCGAGTTTTTTCAGGGCGGCGCGTCGTTTCGGGTCGATGTCGAAACCCGTGACCGCGAATCCCTCGGACAGCAGGTGGCGCGCAAAGGCGCCGCCCATGATGCCGAGACCGATGCTGCCGATGTGCTGCTGCTTGATGACTGCCACTCCTTGCGTCTAAGGCTTGCCTGACAAGCCGAGGAAATCCATGACTTCCTTGAGATCGGCATATTCCGACTCGAAAAACTTGCGCGTCTCAGCCGAGTTTTTGTAGTTGATGACCCACTGGTTCTTTTCGGCCATCGCCTTGAACTCGGAACTGCCTGCAATTTTACCGAACACGCCATCCCAGTACGCGGTCTGCTCCGGCGTGATTTTTCCGGGGCTGATGACGCCGCGCCAGTTTTCAAAGACGCCTTTATACCCGAGTTCAGGCCAGGTCGGACCGTCGGCCAGCGCCCCGGCAACGCGTTGCGGGGCGGAAATCGCCAGCAGGCGCATTTTGCCGCCGGCCACATGCGGGGCGATCTGCACGGCACCGCCCGACAGCACGTCGACATGGCCGCCGAGGAGCGCGGTTATCGCTTCACCGGTGGAATTGAAGGCAATCATTTTGGCTTTCTTGATGTCCACCTTTCCCGACATCAGTGGCAGGCCGAAGGAAATATGGTGCGTGCCGCCGAGCGCGCTGCTGAGCGCGAGGCTCAGGCTGGCGGGATCCTTGCGCAGTGCCTCGATCAGGTCCTTGCCGGTCTTCAATGGCGAATCGGGGCGCACTGCAAAAGCGATGTATTCGGTCAGCATCACCGCCTGCGGCGTGAAATCCCGGAAGGACAGTTTGAGCCGGCCGTTGATGTGGCTGGTGTGCAGCGTCGATGAAGTGATGCTCAAAAAATGCGGGTTGCCGGACTGCTGGTTAAGGAAGTTGTAGGCCACTGCGTGACCGCCGCCCGAACGGTTGACCACGGCGCTGGATGACGGCACCAGCTTCAAGTCGTCCCACAGTTTCTGGAAGGTCCGGCCGACGTGGTCCAGAGACCCTCCTGCGCCGGCTGGCACGATCAATTCCACGTGACGATCGGGTTTCCAACCCTGGGCTTGCACCGCGCCGCAGAGCAAGGCGCCGGCAATGCCGAGTGAAATATATAATCCATTGATTTTAAAAAGTTTTTTCATCGTTCCTCTCCGGTAGTTGTTTAAACACGCGGCCGATGTTTTCCAGCTGCTGCAGACGATTCCTGCACCGCGCGGTGTCGCGCGGCGCGGAACCTGTTCTTGTGGGATTGCGGATGTTCAGTTCGGTTTCATGTTGACCCGCGCCTGCTCGGCCTCCTCGGGCGACATGTTGTCGATGCGGTTTTCAAGCCAGGGCGTCGAGCACACGGTCGCATAACGCGCATGTTCGCGCACCTGCAGGCGGTAACGTTCTCCGCGCGGCACATAGACAATGTCCCCGGGCCCCACGGTCTTGCGCGCGCCGCCGGCCTGGGCATCGATTTTCCCGCTCAGCACATAGACGAAAAGTTCGCGCTCGGACACCGCCTCCGGTTCGGCGTGGCCCGGCGGCACTTCAAACAGGCCGAAAGCCAGACGCTCGCCCTCGATCCAGTTCACGCAGCGTCCGGACCGCGGCGGCGCGTCGAGGCTGTCGAGGATCGGATGGAAGCAGACCGGCAGGCCTTCGATGATGGCCTGAGACTTGCCCTGGGTTTTCTGATGCTTGTCGCGGTCGCCGACGTTGTATTTTTTGTTGACCTCGGCCACGGTCATCGCCTTGTCCGGCACCGCCTCGTCCTCGGCCAGCCCGACCACGGTCCAGGTCTTGTCCTTGATGTAGAGGTACTGCAGATTGCCGTCTTCGGTCGCCTTCATCGAGTGGCGGGCGTAGGCCGGCGCATGGACGAAGGTGCCGGGTTTGACGATCCGCCGGTCCTTGCCGACGATGGCGTTGATCTTGCCCCTTACCGGGAAAATCAGCAGCTCGTTCGGGTGGTAATGCAGCTCGGAGCCGGTGCCCGCCACCTTGTGCAGCAGGCAGAAGTAGATGTAGCGCCCCTCGATCACCGGCGCCTTGCCGGTGGACAGGTGCGGGGTCAGGTAATTGCTTTCGAAATCCTCGAAACGGTGGAAAGGCATGTGTGCGGTTCCGCTGGGTGATGTTGAAGTTGAACGACTGCAGGGCCGGCGTGGCCGCCGGTCACCTCCTCCTTGAATTATCCTAGCACGCGGCAGGCGGCCCGCCGGCCGTGGTCCACGATGTGCTATGAGTCTCGGAGCCGTGCCACGGTGTCGTCGATCAGCTGGCGGGAAATGTGCACCGTTTCGGGGAGCTCGGGCAGCGCGTCAACCGGAAACCAGCGCGCATCCTCGAGTTCGCCGGGGTCGGGCCGTACCTCGCCGCCCGCCCATTCCGCGCTGAAAGCCATCACCAGGGAATTCGGAAACGGCCAGGGCTGGCTGCCGTAGTAGCGAGGGTGGCGGATATCGACCCCGACCTCCTCCTTCACTTCGCGCGCCAGGCACTGCTCCAGCGACTCGCCGGCCTCGACGAAGCCGGCGACCACGGTGTAGCGCCCCGGCGCATAGTTCGGTTTGCGTGTCAGCAGCAGCTCGCCGGCGCCGCCGTTTTTCCGGTAAACCAGCGCCATCATCACCGGGGAAATGCGCGGGTAATAGACGATGCGGCAATCCGCGCATTCCACCGCGCGGTCGGCCGCATGGGGCGTGGTCGGCGCCCCGCAGGCGCCGCAATGACGATGGGTGCGCTCCCATTCCAGCAACTGGAACGCCTGCCCTGCCAGTGCGGATGCGAGGTCGTTGCCTTCGAGGATCAGCGCGCGCAGCCCCAGCATTTCGAAGCCTGCCGGCAGTTCGGCGCCCCGCGGCAGTTGCAGGCCGTAGCAGTGGCAGCCGTCGAGGCGGCCGAGGTAATGCGCCGACTTCAGCGGCAGCCCGCTGGCGCGGGCATCCAGCCGCGGCAGTTGCGGCATGCCGCTGCCGTCGCGGGTGACCAGCACGCGGCCGCCGTGGAACAGGCAGCAGACCACTTCACCGTCGACAAAAGCCGGACCGCGGTGGCCCGGCAGGAACAGGTCCTGCGCCACGGCCTCAGATTCTGCCGTCGAACAGCGCGGTGGCTGCGTTGCAGAAAATGTCCTCGCGCTCCTTCTGCGTCAGTCCCGGCGTCATCTCCACCCGGTCCACCGGCGCCATTTCGCCCATGTCGAAGGGGGCATCGGTGCCGAGCACGATTTTTTCGGAGCCGATGACATCGATCAGGTGGCGGATCGACTGCGGGCTGTGTGTCAGCGCATCGAACCAGAAGCGTTTCAGCATCGCCATCGGATCGGATCGGGTGAATTCGGCCGTGTCCGGGCGCACCTTGTGGCCGTGCACGAAGCGTCCGATCTGGTACGGAAGGAAGCCGCCGCCGTGGGCCAGCAGGATCTTCAGGTCCTTCAGTTCGTCCAGCGCGCCGCTGAACATCAGCTTGCCGACCATGATCGTGGTATCCAGTGGATTGCCGATCAGGTTCATCAGGTAGTAGCAGTCGAGGCGCCCCGCCGCGCCCTGGGTGTTCGGGTGGGCGAAGATCACCACCTTGAGTTCCTCGATGCGTTTGAGCACCGGACGGAATTTCGGATCGGCCAGTTCCTCTTCGCCGATGGCTGTCCCGAGCTCGACGCCCCTGAACCCGTATTCCTTCACCACCCGCTCGAGCTCGGCGATGGCGGCCTCCGGATGCTGCATCGGCAGTGTGGCCATGCCGCGCAGGCGGCCGGGTTTCGCCGCGACCATCTGGGCAACGCCGTCATTGACGATGCGCGCGGTCTCGATCGCCAGCTCGTCCTTCAGGTTGTAGAAAAAAGTCTGCGGGCCGGGCGAGATGAAGGCGATGTCGATCTTCTTGCGGTCCATCGACTCGAGCTTGGCGTCGGCATCGTAGAACTCCGGCTCGAACGGGAAGCGCACCTTGCCGCGGACAAACACCCGGTTGTGGCCCTCCCCCTCGATTTTCGTGTTGTAGACGGGATTCGCCTGCATCGCCCTGACGATGGTTTCCGGAATTACGTGGTTGTGCACATCGATGCGTTTCATGCTTGCTCCTGTTTGCGTGTTTTTTTCTGCGCCTGCGTCCGCGCCGCCGGTTTTTTCGCCGTGTTGCCGGGCAGGCTGAATACGCCTTCATCCGCCAGCGCGCGCACTTCGGCGGCCATGATCTGCACCACTTCGTCGATGGCGGCGGAAGGCCGGCGTTCCGCCTGCTGGCCGAGCGTGAGTATACGATGGATGTTTGCGTCGGCAACCGGCGCGGCGGTGATGCTCCCGGCCGCCACGTCCTCGTGGAAGGTCGACACCGGCATCAGCGCGATGCTGGTGCCGCGGAGCACGAGGCGGCGTATGGCTTCGACCGCATCGATCTCGGTTTCGACGCTGACGCGCGCGCGGTGGCGCTGCAGCTGCTCGTCGGCGATGATGCGGATCGCCTCGGTGCTGATCACCGGTGTGCGCGCCAGTTCGGCCACCGTGAAAAAACGCCTCGACGCGCGCGACTGGGCTTGCGCGAAGACCACGATCGGTTCCGAAATCAGCGGTGTCACCTTGATCGTGCGCGAGTTGACCGGGTTGGTCAGCACGGCGACGTCGGCGCGTCCCGCCTGCAGCCAGTCATAGAGCTGGTTGCTGAAGCCGTCGACCACCTTCAGGCTGATCTGGGGGCACTGCCGGCGCATGCGTTCGACCACGCCCGGCAGCAGCAGCGGCCCGGTGGTCGGCGAGACGCCGAGTATCACCCGCCCCCGCGCTGCCGCGCCGCCGCTGCGCAGCCCGTCCTGCGCCCGGCCCAGTTCACGCAGGATGCGCTGGCAGTGCTCGAGGAACTGCCGTCCCGCGGTCGTCAGGCGCACGCCGCGCGGCAGCCTGACCAGCAGCGGTACGCCCAGTTCGTCCTCCAGGGCATGGATGTGCCGCGACAGCGCCGGCTGGGCGATGCGCAGGTGCTGGGCGGCGCGGGTGATGCTGCCGAGTTCGGCGATCTGGACAAAATAGCGGATGCCGCGCAGATCCATGGTTCGGGCCTGTTTCCGTTGTGAGATAACAATGCGGCATGTTTGGCAACGGCCGGAGTTCCGCGCGTATGCACCATGGACGGACATTTTTCAGCCTTGGAATGCTGCGTCGCGCCATGCCGAGGCATGCCAGCGCCGCAGTTTAGCCATGCCGGATCGTTATGTCACGGGCACCGATTCGGCATTTGTCCCTGCCGGCATCCGTCGTTAACATTGCTGCCACATCCAGAACAGCCGTATCCGCCGCTGCCGCGGGCCGGCGTCACCCAAGGAGAATCCTGCAGTGAAGCAGATCAACGTAGGCATCATCGGCACCGGCTGGTGCGGCGGCATCCGTGCCGACACCTGTGCCATCAATCCGGCGGTGAAGGATCTCCACATCGTCGAAACCCGCCCCGAGCGCCTCGCCGAGGTGGCGAAGTCCTGCAACGCGAAAACCGCCACCGACGACTACCGCAAGCTGCTGGAAGTGAAGGATCTCGACGCGGTGATGATTTCCGCGACCCCGGAGAAACTGCACTACCCGATGGCGCGCGACTGCCTCGAGGCCGGTCTCCATGTGTTCATGGAAAAGCCGATCGCGGTCGAGTTGCACGAGGCCGACGAACTGATCGCGATCGCCCGCCGCAAGGGCGTCAAGTTCACGATCGGCTACTCGCAGCGCTACAACCCGAAATACGCCTACGTCAAGAAATGCATAGACACCGGGCTCATCGGCAAGCCGGTCAGCGCGCTGGTGTCGCGCCACATCCAGAGGAGCCTCGGCGCCAAGATCACCGGTCGCAGCAAGCTCTCCCCCGCGGCGATGGAGGCCACACACGACCTTGACTTCATTCTCTGGTGCCTGGCGCCGGCGAAGCCGATCCGCGTCTATTCGCAACTGAACTTCGGCGCGATGAAGGCCAACAGCGGCGCCGAGGTGCCGGACACGCAGTGGATCACGGTGACCATGGACAGCGGCATGTCTTTCGTCATCGGCGCCGGCTGGAGCCTGCCGCCCGGCTACCCCAACGCCTGCTCGACCTGGATCGAGATGATCGGCACCGACGGCGCGGTGATCTGCGACGACACCCACCGCGACGTCATCCTCAACACGATGAAAAGCGGCATGCAACTGCCGATGTCCTCGATGCCGGGCGAACGCGTCGACCACGCCTTCGCCGGCCCGATGCACGCCGAGACCGTGCATTTCATCGAGGCCGTCTGCTGCGACCGCCCGGTGCTGGTCACCGCCGAGGAAGCGCGCCAGGTGATGGAGGTCTACATCGCCGCCGACCTCTCGGCCGAACGCAACGAGCCGGTGATGCTGCCTCTGCCCGAATCGCGTCCGGCGGTGGCTGCGGTTGGCCGCTGACAAACCCAATTAACAGGATGGACAGGATTTACAGGATAAAAACAAGGCAGACATGCATTTGTCCTGCCCATCCTGTACATCTTGTAAATTGATTTTTGAAGTTCCCTGTGCCCTCTGTGGCCAGTTTTTGACTTTGTACTGGAAACCATCATGAAGAAGAATCCCAAGAAAATCGGCCTCGCCATCATCGGTGCCGGCCGTGTCGGCCTGATCCGCGCCGAACTCGCCGCCCGCCATCCCGAAGTGGGCTGGATCGGCATTGCCGAAATCAATCCCGAGCGCGGCGAGATCGTGCGCGAGAAATGCGGCGGCGATTTCGTCACCACCGATTTCCGCGAGCTGCTGGCGCGGCCCGAGGTCAATGCGGTGGCGGTCTGCACCGACGAGCACCTGCACGTCGATCCGGTGATCATGGCTGCGGAGCGCAAGCTGCCGATGCTGATCGAGAAGCCGCTGGCCACCGATCTGGGCGAGTCCGCGCAGACGCTGGCCGCGATCGAGAAACACGGCGCCGACGCCGTGATCGGCTACACCCAGCGTTTCCGCCGCCGCTGGCTGGTGGCCAAGGAAAAAGTGCGCACCGGCTCGCTCGGCGACGTGACGATGGTCACCTCCCGCGCCTTCATGAACCGCCTGGTCGCGATCGACAACTACAAGCGCAGCGACAACCGCGCCGAAGTGACGCCGATGGTGATTTCCGGCACCCATGCCCTCGACGTCGTGATGTGGCTGATGGAAGCCAAGAAACCGGTCGAGGTCTATGCCCGCTCGGTCAACAAGGCGCTGGGTCCGACCTGGCAGGGTGTCGACGGCACCGGCTACACGATCTCCTTCGACGACGGCGCGATCTACCACGGCGTCATTTCCTGGGCGCTGCCCGAGATCTGGCCCGGCGCGGTCTACAGCCTCGAAGTCGGCGCGGTCGGCACGGAGGGCGTGCTGACCATCGACGACACCCACCGCGACATCGTGCTGGCCACCAACCTGATCCAGAGCGAGGGGTATGCGCCGGACAAGCGTCGCCACGTCGACTTCCTGACCAGCTATCCGGTCGGCGACATGGCGCTGGGCGAATTGCGCGGACCCATGCGCGAGGAAACCAATTCGTGGTTGAATCGGGTATCACTGGGCGTTCCGACGCAGCATGCCACTGCGGCGGAAGGCCATAATCGGCTGATGCTGACCAAGGCCATCGACCTGTCAGCGAAGCTGAAGCGGCCGGTGTCGTTACCCATCGCGCCCGGCGATGAAAAAGTATAATAAAATCAAATAGTTATATACCAAAGGAGAGATTGATCATGATGTTCAAGCTGAAACGCATCGCCCTTGCCACCGCCCTCTCGACGGTGATCTGCGGACCCGCACTCAGCGCGGAGACCTATCCCAACCGCCCGGTGCGCATGATCGTGCCCTTCGCCCCCGGCGGCGCCTCCGATTTTGTCGGCCGCATCATCCAGCCGGCGATGGCGGAACTGATGAAGCAGCCCGTGGTGGTCGACAACCGTCCCGGCGCCTCGGGCAACATCGGCGTCGAAACCGCGGCCCGTGCCACGCCCGACGGCTACAACTTCCTGCTCGGCAACGTCGGCACGATGGCCATCAACCCGGTCTACTACACCAAGTTCCAGTACAAGCCGCTGGTCGACCTGATCCCGATCACCCAGGTCGTCGATGTGCCCGGCAGCCTGGTTTCGCATCCCTCTGTGCCGGCGAAGACCGTGAAGGAGCTCGTCGCCCACATGAAGGCCAATCCCGGCAAGCTGAACTACGGCGCCGCGGCGCCGAGCAGCGCGAACACGCTGGAGGCGCTGATGTTCCTCAACATGTCCGGGACCAAGGCAACCATGGTGCCGTACAAGGGGGGCGCCGGGCCTGCCACCGTCGGCGTGCTCGGCAACGAAGTGCAGTGGCTGATGGCCACCTTCAGTTCCACGGTGACTTTTGCCAAACAGGGTCGCCTGCGCATGCTCGGCATCATTGCCCCGGAACGCAGCTCGGCCATGCCCGAGGCGCCGACGATGCGCGAACAGGGTTTCGACATGGTCGTCGGTTCCTGGCAGGGCCTGTTCGTGCCCAAGGGCACGCCCGCCAATGTCGTCAACACGCTGTACAAGGTCGGCCAGGCCGCGATGAAGGATCCGGGCGTGGTCAAGCGGCTCGGCGACAGCGGCGTCGCGGTGGTCACCAGCAAGGATCCCGCCGATTTCCGCGCCTTCGTGAAAAGCGAGACCGATCGTTTCGGCAAGGCGATACGCGACAACAACATCCAGACGGAATGATGCTGCACCCCGTCGTTGACTGAACCCACCCACCAGCCAGGAAAGCACGGATGAAACTCGCCACCTTCATGATGCCGCTCCACCCGCCGGGGAAGAGCTATCCGCAATCGCTGCGCGAAGACCGCGAAGCCATCATCCTCGCCGACCGGCTGGGTTTCGAGGAGGCCTATGTCGGCGAACACGTCACCGATGCCGCGGAAACGGTGACGCACTGCATGACCTTCCTCGCATCGCTGATTTCGGAGACCAAACGCATCAAGCTCGGCACCGGCACCATCAATGTGCCGAACTCGCATCCGGCGGCGATTGCGGCACAGGTGGCGATGCTCGACAACATGCTCGAGGGTCGCTTCATGATGGGCATCAGCCCCGGCGGCCTGATGTCGGATGCCGAGGTTTTCGGCAATCTCGGCAACGACCGCAACGCGATGTTCGTCGAAGGCATCAACATGGTGCTGAAGATCTGGGAGTCCGAGCCGCCGTACAACCTGGAAGGCAAGTTCTGGAAAGTGAGCACCGAGAAGACGATGATTCCCGAGATCGGCCAGGGCATTATCCTCAAGCCCTTCCAGAGGCCGCATCCGCCGATCGTCGGCACCGTGGTGGCCCCCTACTCCAAGGGCGTTACTGCAATGGCCGAACGCGGCTGGCTGCCGATCTCCGCCAACTTCCTGCTGCCGGAATGGGTGAAGACGCACTGGCCCAATTACGTCGAAGGCAAAAAGAACATCGGCAAGGTCGCCGATCCTGCGGACTGGCGCATCGCCAAGAGCATTTTCGTCGCCGACGACGAGGCCACCGCGCAGCGCTACGGAAAATCGGCCGAAGGCCCCTACCATTTCTATTTCAAGCAGCTGGTGCGCAAGCTGGTGGGCTTCGGCAACCGCGGCAACCTGTTCAAGTCCGACCAGAACATGCCGGACTCGCTGATCACGCCGGAATATGTCACGGACAAGCTGGTGATCGCCGGCACGGTCAACAGCGTGGTCGACCAGATTCTCACCTTCCGCGAGCAAGTCGGCGATTTTGGCACCTTGGTCTACGCCTGCCATGACTGGATGGACCCGAAACTCGGCAAACGCTCGATGGAACTGCTGGCCGAAAAAGTGATGCCGGCAGTCAATGCCGCCATCGCCAGGGGCGGCAAGGCCGCCTGAACAATCCACTGCAACAGCAAGGAGAAACACGTTGTTCAACGTCGCCGTGGTCGGCATGGGCTGGTGGGGCAAGATCATTGTCCCGCTGCTCAAGACCAGCAAAAAAATCAGCGTCAGCACCGTCGTCGAAATCAACGCCGCCGGCATCGCGGACTTTGCAAAACAACATGGCGTCAAGGTGGTCACCAGTCTTGACGAAGTGCTGAAGGATCACGCTATCCAGGGTGTCGTGCTGTGCACGCCACATACCCAGCACACCGAGCAGATCATTGCAGTCGCCAATGCCGGCAAACACGTGTTCTGCGAAAAGCCGCTGTCGATGACCCGCGCCGACGTTCTGCGTGCGATCAAGGCCGTGAACGACAACAAGGTGGCCCTTGCCGTCGGCCACGAGCGCCGCTTCGAGCCGCCGATCATCGATCTGATGAAGGTCGTGAAATCCGGCGATATTGGCGTGCCGCTGCAGGTCGAGGCCAATTTCAGCCAAGACAAGTTCCTGACGCTAGATCCCGCCAATTGGCGGCTCTCCGGCAAGGAGGCGCCGGCGGGCCCGATGACTGCGACCGGCATCCACCTGCTCGACCTGTCGGTAGGCGTGTTCGGCGAAGCCGAGCGCGTGTTCGCGAGCGTCAAGCAGCTGGGCAGCCAACTGGTCAACGGCGACACGCTGGCGATCCTGGTGTCGTTCAGGAACGGCGGCCACTCGCTGATTAGCGCGATCCTTGCGACGCCTTTTGAAGGCCGTTTCGCGGTTTATGGCAGTAAGGGCTGGGTCGAGGTGCGTGACAAGACCCATCCCGAGAAACCGACCGGCTGGACATTCACCAAGGTGGTCCGCGACCGTGAGCGGGAAACCCGCGAATACCCGCCGGCGCCGAACGTGCTGGCCAACCTCGAAGCCTTTGCCGACGCCGCCGAAGGCCGTGCGCCCTACCCGGTGCCGCAATCGCAGATGATCGCCAACATTTCGGCGCTGGAAGCCATTTTCAAATCGGCTTCCAGCGGCCAGATCGTCAACGTCGAATCCTGAGCGGACCCGCAAGGCAATGACCACGCCCGCCACCCAGCCCGGTCATGCGGACCTTGTCGCGCGGGCGCAGGCGCTGGTGCCGGTGCTGCGCGAACGTGCGGCACGCGCCGAGGAACTACGGCGCATCCCGGACGAGACTCTGGAGGAACTGCATGCGGCGGGCCTCTTCCGCATGCTGCAGCCGAAACGCGTCGGCGGCAGCGAGCTGTCCTACGAAGCGATTGTCGAGCTGACCGCGATCATCGGCCGCGGCTGCGGTTCCACGGCCTGGGTGCTGGCCAACCTCGCCAACCACCACTGGATGCTGGCATTGTGGCCGCGTGACGCCCAGGACGAGATCTGGGGCTCTTCGGCCGACGCGCTGGTGGGTTCGGCACTGATGTTCCCGGCCGGCCATGCGCAGCGCGACGGCCACGGCTTCCGACTCTCCGGACACTGGAAATTCTCCAGTGGAATCGATGCCTGCGACTGGTGCATGCTGGGCGGCATTGTTCACAGCGCCGAGGGTGAACTGCCCGAATACTACGTGTTCCTCGTGCCCAAGGCCGACTACCGGATCATCGACACCTGGCATGTCGCCGGGCTGCGCGGCACCGGTAGCAAGGACGTCGAACTGGCCGACATTTTCATTCCCGCCCATCGTGCGCTGTCCGTCAACCGCATGAAGGGCGGTGTCGGCGCCGGCGGCGAAACCGCGGCACTGTACCAGCTGCCGGTGTTCGACATGTTTCCGTACGTGGTCGCGGGTGCGGCATTGGGCATAGCCCAGGGCGCGCTGGAGGTGTTCAGCGAGGATATCCGCCACCGCATCACCGCCTATTCAACAACCCTGCTCGCCGATTACGCGACCACCCAGGCGCGGCTGGGCCATGCCGCGGCAGCCGTGGCCGGTGCCGAGCGCATCCTGATGGGCAACTGCCGCGAAGCCATGGCGATCGCCGCCGGCAGGGCCGTGCCTTCTCGCGAGGAGAAAATTCGCCTGCGCCGCGATGGCGCCTATGCCGCGCACCTCTGCACCGGGGGTGTTGACCTGCTGTTCGGCGCCGGCGGCGGCGAATTCCTCTACAACCAGCAGGCCATCCAGCGTTCGTTCCGGGACATCCATGCCGCCAACAGCCATTACGCGCTCGCTTGGGACATCGCGACGACGATGGCCGGCAAGTCGCTGCTGGGCATTGCCGCCGACCTGCCGACGCTGTAGACCATGTCCGACTCCTCCGCTCCGGCCAGCCCGGGTTTCGATCCGCGCGATTTCCGCAATGCGCTGGGGCTTTTTGCCACCGGTGTCACCATCGTCACCACCCGCACTGCCGGAGGCGAACCGATCGGGCTGACCGCGAATTCCTTCAGTTCGGTGTCCCTGTCGCCGCCGCTGGTGCTGTGGAGCCTGTCGCTGCGCTCGCCGAACCTGCCGAATTTCCTGCAGGCGACGCATTTCGCGATCAATGTGTTGGCACGCGACCAGATCGCGCTGTCGCAGCGCTTCGCGAAGCCCATTCCGAAAAAATTCGAAGGCGTCGCCCATGGCTTCGGCGCACACGGCATGCCCCTGCTCAGCGGTTCGGCGGCGCAGTTCGAATGCCGCACCGAGGCGCGCCACTACGCCGGCGATCATGTCATTTTCATCGGCCAGGTGCTGCAGTACCGCTATTCCGATGCCGACGCCCTCGGTTATTTCCGCGGCCAGTACGCGGCGATGAGCGCGATTGCCGGAAATTGAGTTCAAAATAATATATAAGTAATTGATTTTATTCATAATTTTATGATCAATGCGGCTATAGTAGGACTCGGCTGGTGGGGCAAGAACATTGCCGATGCAGTGCAGGGCAAGAGTCAGAAGCTGCGCTTCGTGCACGGTGTCACCCAGGAACTCGAGGCTACGCGCGACTACGCGCAAGCGAGGGGTTTCCGGCTGTCCGCCACGCTCGAAGAAGCGCTGGCCGATCCTGGGGTGCAGGCCGTTGTGCTGGCCACGCCGCATTCGCTGCATTGCAGCCAGGTCATGCAGGTTGCTGCAGCCGGCAAGGCGGTGTTCTGCGAAAAACCGCTGTCACTGACGCGGGCGGACGCCGAACGCGCGGTGGCGGCCTGCAAAAAAGCCGGCGTGCCGCTGGGTGTGGGTCAGAACAAGCGCTTCTGGCCCTCGTGCACGGAGCTACGCCGCGTTGTCGCCAGCGGCGCGCTGGGCCGCATCATGCATGTCGAAGGCCACTACTCCAACGAACATTCGAGCAAGTTTTTCGCTCCCTGGCGCGATCTGCCGAGCGAGACGCCCGGCGCCGGCATGACCGGCACCGGCATCCATATCCTCGACGCCTTTGCCAATGTCGCAGGCCCCGCGGAGCGCATCACCGCGCAGTTCATTTCGCACCGTGAAGGCGCCGATCCGCGTGATACGGTTTCGGCGCTATTCCGATTCAAGAACGGCATCAGCGGTTTCCTCGGCGCGGTGCGCGCCTCGCCGCTCTTTTTCCGCGTGCATGTTTTCGGCGACGAAGGCTCGGTCGAGGCGCTGGACGAGACGCGCACGATCATCCGCCTCAGGGGCGGCAAAACCGAGGTGAGGGATTTTCCGAAAATCGATTCGGTGCTGGCGGAAATAGACGCATTTGCCGATGCCGTTGCCGGGCTTGCGCCCTACCCGATCACGACCGCGGAAATGATCGACACGATCGCCTCCTTCGAAGCGATCATCACTTCAATCCGCACCGGCGAAGCAGTTACCCCCTGAGCTGCGGCGGCCTCAGCCGCCGCCGGCACGCCGGAAAATGTCGAGCAGCTCGGCGCGATCCTGCGTTTTTGCCAGCGCCACCATCAGTAGCAGCCGCGCCTTGAGGCCGCCGAGGTAGCCGGCCGGGATCGCCCCCTTGGCCACCAGGCTCTGGAAGGAGCCGGCATAACCCTTGCCGGCATGCGGTGCGCCCGACACCAGGCGCAGTCCGGCGACAACGGGAATGCCGGTATCGATGGCGGCGCAGACACCCGAATAATATGGCGCATTGACGTTGCCGCCGCCGCTGCCTTCTACCACGATGCCGTCGACCCTTGCCTGCACGCAGGCGCGGAACAGCAGGTCACTGCCGCCTTGGACCATCTTGATGATGGGCACCTCGGGTTTCACGTGATCCACTTCCAGGTGTATGCGGCGCTGGGGCATCGCAAAAAAATCGACGCCGCTGTACTTCGAGACGGCACCGATCGGTCCGCCGTCGCGCGCGCCGAAGCAGGTCACGACCTCCGGATTGACCTTGGTCACATCGCGCGCGGCATAAATCTGCCCGGCCAGCGCCACCATGACGCCGCGGCCGCGCGCTTCCGGAGCTGCGGCGATCATTGCCGCATACAGCAGGTTGCGTGGGCCGTCGGGGTCCATTTCATCGGCGTTACGCTGCGCACCGGTGAACACCACGGGCTTGTCCGAACCCAGCGTCAGATCCATCAGGTAGGCGGATTCCTCAAGCGTCGCTGTGCCGTGGGTCACCACCGCGCCGGCAACATCCTCATCCGCCAGGGCCTTGCGCAGCGTGTCACGCAGGCCGAAGGCGGTCGGCGTGTCCATCAATGCGCTGTTGATGTTGGAATGCTCGATGACACGGATGTCAGCGATTTTTGCCAGCTGGGGCACGGCAGCGGCCAGATCGGCTGCGGTGGCGGCCGAAACATGGCCGCCGAGTTTGGCGTCATAACGGGAAGCGATGGTGCCGCCGGTGCCGACGATGCAGATAACGGGTTTTTTCATATGCGGATGCGGATCAGGTGATGAAATGAAAACCGGGTCGCGGCTGCGACCCGGTGCTGCAGGAAACAGGAGCGGGGCTCAATCGGCCTTGATGTTGGCTTCCTTGACCACCCTCGCCCAGCGCTTGATGTCGCTGGCTACCAGCTGGCGGAATTCCTCGCCGGTGGTCGCCATGACATCAAGGCCCATGGCTTCAAAGCGTCTCGTGGTTTCCGGTTCTTTCAGCACGCCGCGGATGGTGGTCGACAGCTTGGCCGCAATCGGCTTCGAAATGCCGGATGGCGCCAGCATGCCCTGCCAGTCCAGCACATAGAGGTCGCCCGCGCCAGCCTCTTTCATGGTCGGCACCTCGGGCAGCTGGGCGGACCTGGTCTTGGCGCCCACGGCAAGGGCGCGCAGCCGGTTGCCCTTGATGTGCGGCAGCGCCGAGGTCATCGAGGCAAAACTCATGCTGACGTTGTTGCCCAGCAGGTCGGCCACGGCCGGGCCGCCGCCCTTGTAGGCGATATGAGTCAGCTTGATGCCCGTTTGTTGTGCAAAGAATTCACCGGCAAGGTGCGGCGCGCCCCCGATGCCGGAGGATGCAAAGGTCAGTTGGCCGGGTTTTTCCTTCGCCTGCGCGATCAGATCCTTGACTGAGGTCAGCGGCGACTTGACGTTGACCACCAGCACATTGCCGACGGCCCCGTTCATGGTCAGGAATTCGAAATCCTTGATCGGATCAAAAGGCATTTTCAACAGGCTGGGGTTGACCGAGAAACGCAGCGAGACGATACCTATGGTGTAGCCATCCGGTTCCGATTTCGCAACCAAGCCAGCGCCGATCACGCCACCGGCACCGCCACGGTTGTCGACGACGATCTGCTGTTTCCACAGTTCGTTCAGACGCTGCGCGATGACGCGCGCGGCACCGTCGCTGCTACCGCCGGGGGCCGCGGAGACGACGAGGCGGATCGGGCGATTGGGGTAATCCGCCGCCTGCTGGGCCGAGACCGGCAGTACGGTTATACCGAGTGCAATGGCCGGGATGGATACCAGGTATTTCTGCAATGCATGGATCATGACATTCTCCAGTTCGTGTTTCGGGACCGGCACTGCCGGAATCCGGTCATAAGCAAATTCCCTGCCACGTGGGCAGCGGGGTGTTCAGTCGAAATCCTCGCGCGGAAACACCGGGGGCAAGGGCTCGACGGCATCCATCTCGGTGCCCAGTTCGGCCTCGATCTCGCGCATGGAATCGAGCAGCGCCGACAGCCGCAGCGTGACATTGTCGAGATCCTCCTCGGGAATGTCGAGGTTGGCGATGCGTGCCAAGGCCAGCGTTTGTTCACGGTTCAGCATGCTCATGCTCCTTCAGGCCGCCGCAGCGGTGGTGACGGACAGATCGGGGTGACGCTGGTGCCAGGGGTTGGCCTGCTCATAGGCATGCCCGACCCGGAACACCGTGGGCTCGTCGAAGGGGCGTCCCGCGATCTGCAGCGACAGCGGCAATCCCTTGCTGCTGAAGCCCATGGGCAGCGCCAGTGCCGGGACGTTGGCCATGCTGAAGGGATAAGTCGATATCCGCCGCAGCAGCACCTTCGTTTTCATCGCCTCCGCGGAATCGACGGTCTCCCGCGTGGCCTCGATCAGGCCCGGCGGGTTCAGACTGGTCGGGCAGACCAGCACGTCGCACTGGCGCAGTATCGCCAGCACCTCGTTGCGCACCAGTGCCCTCGCCCGCATTGCGCGATGGTACACCGCGGCGGGAATCAGCGCGCCGGCCGCCAGCCGGGTGCGCGTGCCGTTGTCCAGGTCGCGCCAGTGCCCGCGCAGCCAGTGCTTGAGCATCATTGCAGCGATGTCCGAATCGGAAGTCAGCAACTGCAGTGGCACCGCAAATTTTGCCCGGGGCAGCGACACCTCAGACACTGAGGCACCGAGTTCCGACAGCACCCTGACCGCCTCCCGCATGGCCGCCATGACTTCAGGATGTGCGCCGTCGGGCCAGCACAACTCGCGCACCACGCCCACCCTCAGTCCGCGCAGGTCGCCGCCGAGGAATTGCAGGTAATTCGGCACCGGCCGCGTGCTGCTCAGGGCATCGCGCGGATCGTGGCCCGCGATCGCCTGCAGGAACAGCGCGTTGTCGGCAACCGTGCGAGTCAGAGGGCCAATGGTGTCCGCGGTCCAGCCGTACATCACGCCGCCATGGCGGCTGACGCGGCCGAAGGTCGGTCGCAGGCCGACGATGCCGTTGGCGGCCGCCGGGCTGCGGATGGAGCCGCCGGTGTCCTCGCCCAGCGAGGCTGAAGTGAAGCCCGCCGCCGGTGCAATGCCCGATCCGCTGGAGGAACTGGCGGGGTTGTGTTTGATGTTCCAGGGATTGCGCGGCTGGCCATAGGCGAAGTCGATGGTGCCGCCTTTGCCGAATTCATGCAGGTTTTCCTTGCCGATCAGGATTGCACCGGCCTGTTCCATGCGCTCGATGACCGCCGCGTCATGATCCGGAATGTTCTCGGCCAGCAACCTCGATCCCAGCGTTGTCCTGATGCCGCGGGTGTTGAGCTGATCCTTGACGCCGAAAGGCAGACCGTGAAGCGGGCCGCGCCAACGCCCGGCCGCGATCTCGATCTCGGCCGCCTTGGCTTTAGCCAGTGCGCTGTCGGCAAGCACCGTGATGTAGGCTCGCAGCACAGGATTCCAGCGTTCTATGCGCGACAGGCTGGCGCGCAGCAGTTCAACTGGCGACAGCTTGCGCTCGCGGATCAGGCGCGACTGCTCTGTCGCGGTCATAAAAACAATGTCGTCGCTGGTATCGGCCATGTGCTTCCGCTTGCTCCTGAAATTTGCAGTCAGGCCGTTTCTATATCACGTGTGCTTCGTGCATGCCAGTTGGCGGGGCAGTCACATAAAGTGGACGGCGAAACCTGCGGCCCTCCGGAATGTCGTATCTTCGGGCCCTCGTTTCCAGGGAGGCCCCCATGCTTTATCGAAAATCTCTTGTGGCCTGCAGTGCAGCCACGATCGGGCTGCTTTGCGCCGCCCAGACCGCCGCCCAGACCGCCACCGCCTATCCCTCACGTGCAGTGCGCGTGGTGATTCCTTATCCGCCCGGCGGCGGTAACGACATCATCGGCCGCATCATCGCCGATGAGCTCGGCAAGCGGCTCGGGCAGCAGGTGGTGGTCGACAATCGCGCCGGCGGCAGCACGGCCATCGGCGCCGAACACGTTGCCCGCTCCGCCGCCGACGGCTATACCCTGCTGATCACCAGCCACACGACGTACGCGCTGCTGCCGAATCTGCGGCCGAAACTGGGTTATGACCCGCAGCGTGACTTTGAGCCGGTATCGCTGCTGGCGACCCAGTCCTTCGCGCTTGCCGTGCATCCTTCGTTGCCGGCGACCACGGTGAAACAGGTCATCGCGCTGGCGAAGTCGCGACCGGGACAGATGACCTTCGCTTCCGCCGGCGCCGGCACCGGCACGCATTTCTCCGGGGAACAGTTCAAGGTGCTGGCGGGCCTCGACATCCTGCATGTGCCCTACAAAGGCGGCAACACGGCCATCACCTCGGTGCTGAGCGGCGAGACCACCATGACCTTCGGCAGCCTGTCTGCGCTGTCACCATTCGTCACGACGAAGAAGCTGAGGATCATTGCCGTGACCAGCGCCAAGCGGTCGATTCTTGATCCGAAAATCCCGACCATTGCCGAAAGCGGACTCAAGGGCTACGAGATGACCCCGTGGTACGGTCTGACGGCGCCGCGCGGCACTCCGGTTGCGATCGTCGATCGCCTGAATGCGGCGGTGGTTGCGGTGACGCAGGCCAAGGAATCGCAGGAGCGGATGATGAAAGTCGGTTACGAGCCGGAAGGCAGCACGCCGCGCCAACTGGCCGATCACATCAAGGCTGAACTGGCCCGTTACGCGAAACTGATCAAGGCCATCGGCTTTACCGAATAGGCACCAGGGCAGGCGCGCGGAAAATTAGTACCGATTGCGCACTGCCGTGATCTGCGGATAGCGGCGCCGCACCAGCGCCTCCACCACCTGCTTGAGGTCCAGCGGCGCCCGCGGACAGCCGCTGCAGCTGCCCTTGAGGCGCACGGTCAGCACGGTGTTGTCGATTGAAACAAATTCGATGTCTCCGCCGTCACGCCGCAATATCTGGCGCGCTTCGGCAAGGACGGCCTCAAGGCCCGCCGCATCCGGCGCGGCGGTCGCCACGCCTTCCGTCGGTTGTGACGCGAGTTGCCGGCGCAGCTGGGCCTGCTCCCTCGCAATGCGCAGTGCGGCAACGGGGTCGTTCAACTCCAGCCGGTCCAGCTCTTCCTCGGTGTAGAACGGCGCGTCTGTCTTCAGCGGCGCGGACATGGCGGCCGGGTCAGCCGACCCGGCGCCGCGCATTGCGGAACATGCGCAGCCAGGGGCCGTCGTCCGGCCAGCCCGCCGGATGCCATGAGTTCTGCACCGTGCGGAACACGCGCTCGGGATGCGGCATCAGGATCGTGAAGCGACCGTCCGGCGTGGTCAGGCCGGTGATGCCCTGCGGCGAGCCGTTGGGATTGAGAGGATAGACCTCGGTCGCTGCACCACGGTTGTCGACATAACGCAGCGCCACCAGCGGCTGTGCCGCCTGCAGTGCCGCGGCATCGGTGAACTCGGCGTAGCCCTCGCCGTGGGCCACTGCCACCGGGATGCGGCTGCCGGCCATGCTTTCGAAAAACAGCGACGGCGAATCCTGCACTTCGAGCATCACGAAGCGCGCCTCGAACTGCTCGGAGCGGTTACGCACAAAATGCGGCCAGCGCTCCGCGCCGGGAATCAGTTCCTGCAGGTTACTCATCATTTGGCAACCGTTGCAAACGCCAAGCGCGAAGCTGTCGCCTCGCCGGAAGAAGGCCTCAAACTCGTCTCTGGCACGCGGGTTGAAGAGGATGGACTTGGCCCAGCCTTCGCCGGCGCCGAGCACGTCGCCGTAGGAAAAACCGCCGCAGGCGGCCAGGCCTTTGAAATCCCCGAGGCTGGTGCGGCCGGCAATGATGTCGCTCATATGCACGTCGATCGTATCGAAACCGGCGCGGTCGAAGGCGGCCGCCATCTCGACCTGGCCGTTGACGCCCTGCTCGCGCAGGATCGCCATTCTCGGCCGCAGGCCTTTTGCGATGAAGGGCGCGGCGACATCTTCGACGGGATCGAAAGACAGTTTCGGCGCAATACCCGGATCGGCGGCGTCAAGGATACGGTCGTATTCCTGCTGAGCGCTTTCCGGGTTGTCGCGCAGCTGCTGCATGCGGTAGCTGGTCTCCGACCAAGCGCGGTGCAAGTCGGTGCGCGATTCGTCGAGCACGATCGCGCCGTCGACGCGGATCAGCAGCCGGTCCTTGTCGCCGACTTCGCCAATGACCGTGCTGCATTCGCCGAGGCCGGCGTCGGACAGGGTCTCCAGCACCGCCTCGCGATCATCGATGCGGACCTGCAGCACGGCGCCCAACTCCTCGCTGAACAATCCCGCCGCGGCATCGCCATAAAGATCGAGGTAAGCGCCGCAGCGCGACGCGAACAGCATTTCGCACACCGTCGCCAGCAGGCCGCCATCGGAGCGGTCATGGTAGGCCAGCAGCACTCCATCCGCGTTCAGCTTCTGGATCGCCGCGAAAAACGCCTTCAGATCGTCTGCGCTGACGACGTCGGGTACGCGGTCGCCGGTCGCGTCGTAGACCTGTGCCAGTGCCGAAGCCCCGAGTCGGTTGCGGCCGCGGCCGAGGTCGATCAGCAGCAGTTCGGTTTCACCGCAATCCATGCGCAACTGCGGCGTCAGCGTGCGGCGGGCGTCGGTCACCGGTGCAAAAGCCGAAACGACCAGCGACAGCGGCGCGACAACTTCCCTGCGCTGGTCACCTTCGGACCATGTCGTCTTCATCGACAGCGAATCCTTGCCCACCGGAATGCTGATGCCCAGCCGCGGACACAGTTCCATCGCCACCGCCTGCACGGTATCGAACAGTGCCGCGTCCTCGCCGGCATGGCCGGCCGCGGCCATCCAGTTCGCCGACAGCTTGATGTCGCCGATTTTTCCGATCGCCGCGGCGGCGATGTTGGTGATCGCCTCGCCGACCGCCATGCGGCCGGACGCCGCCGGATCGAGCACCGCCAGCGGCGTGCGCTCGCCCATCGCCATCGCCTCGCCGCGGAATGTGCTGAATCCCATCAGCGTCACCGCGACGTCGGCCACCGGCACCTGCCAGGGACCGATCATCTGGTCGCGCGCGGTCATGCCGCCGACCGTGCGGTCGCCGATGCTGATCAGGAAGGTTTTGTCGGCCACCGTCGGCAGCCGCAGCACACGATAGGCGGCTTCGCGGATGTCGATGCCCGCGGCGTCGAAAACCTGGCCTTCGCGGACGATGCGTTTCACGTCGCGCAGCATCTTCGGCGGCTTGCCGAGCAGCACGTCCATGGCCATGTCGACCGGCTTGTTGCCGAAGACGCGGTCATGCACCTGCAACTGGCCGTCGGCGGTGGCCTTGCCCACCACCGCGAAAGGACAGCGCTCGCGCTCGCACAGCGCGCGGAAGCGCTCGAGGTCGGCCGGCGCGATCGCCAGCACATAACGTTCCTGCGCCTCGTTGCACCAGATCTGCAGCGGGGACATGCCCGGCTCCTCGCTCGGCACATCGCGCAGTTCGAAGCGCGCACCGCGCTGCGCCGAATGCGCCAGTTCCGGCAGTGCGTTCGACAGGCCGCCGGCGCCGACGTCGTGGATCGACAGGATCGGATTGGCTTCGCCCAGCGCCCAGCAGCGGTCGATGACCTCCTGCGCGCGGCGCTCGATCTCAGGGTTTCCCCGCTGCACCGAGTCGAAATCGAGGTCTTCCTGGTTGGCGCCGGCGTCCATGCTGGAGGCCGCGCCGCCCCCGAGGCCGATCAGCATGCCGGGACCGCCCAGCTGGATCAGCAGCGCGCCTTCGGGCAGCGCGTGTTTCGAGGTATGCCGTGCCGCGATATTGCCGAGGCCGCCGGCGATCATGATCGGCTTGTGGTAGCCGCGGACTTCGCCGCCGACACGTTGTTCGTAGCTGCGGAAATAACCCGCCAGGTTCGGCCGGCCGAACTCGTTGTTGAACGACGCGCCGCCGATCGGACCGTCAAGCATGATCTGCAGCGCGGAAGCGATGCGGCCGGGCTTGCCGACGGGATTGGCTTCCCAGGGCTGCACGGCGCCGGGGATGCGCAGGTTCGACACCGAGAAGCCGGTCAGCCCTGCTTTCGGCTTGGCGCCGCGGCCGGTGGCGCCCTCGTCACGGATTTCGCCGCCGGCGCCGGTGGATGCTCCCGGGAACGGCGAGATCGCCGTCGGGTGGTTGTGCGTCTCCACCTTCATCAGGATGTGGGTCAGTTCCCGGCTGTAGCCGTAGGCGCCGCCCTCCGTCGGATAAAAACGCTCGACCTCGGCGCCCTCGATCACCGAGGAGTTGTCGGAATACGCGACCACCGTGCCCTGCGGATGCTTCTCGTGGGTGGTGCGGATCATGCCGAACAGCGAACGCTGCTGCTTCTCGCCGTCGACGATCCAGTCGGCGTTGAAGATCTTGTGGCGGCAATGTTCGGAATTGGCTTGCGCGAACATCATCAGCTCGACGTCGGTCGGATTGCGGCCGATGCGGCTGAAGTTATCGAGCAGGTAATCGATTTCGTCGGGCGACAGTGCGAGCCCCATTTCCGTATTCGCTCGCACCAGCGCCGCGCGCCCGCCACCGATCAGATCGACGCTCGCCAGTGGTTTGGGTTCGATATGGCGGAACAGCGCCTGCGCATCGTCGAGCGCACCGAGCACCGACTCGGTCATGCGGTCGTGGATCTGCGGCAGCAGCGCCTTGCGCTGTGCATCCGTCAGCGGCTTGCCGGCGACACTGCACCACCAGGCCACGCCGCGCTCGATGCGCTCCACTGCCGGCAGGCCGCAGTGTTTTGCGATGTCAGTTGCTTTCGAGGACCACGGCGAGATCGTGCCCAGCCGCGGCGTCACCAACAGCAGCGTCCCCTGCTGCGCCACTGCCGCCGTCGCCGGACCGTAGGTCAGCACGCGTTCCAGCCGATGGCGTTCTGCAGCATCCAGCGGTTGCCGCAATTGAATGAAATGCCAATATTCGGCGTTGATTTGCAGGCCGGGAAGGCTTGCGGCCGTGGCCTGGAGCAGCTTGCTGCGGCGGAATGCCGAGAGGGCGTCGCGTCCTCTGAGCTTGAGGAAATGCGGCATGGTATGCAGGTGTTGGTAAAGCGCAATTTTACCCGAAACCCGCCGCGGGCCGTCGCAGCGCATGCGCTAAAATCGCAGGATGAACAGCCATTTGCCGCATGCCGCACCGGTGCTGCTGACGGCCGACCTGCGCGCCGTCGAGCAGGCCGCCCTCGTCGGCCCTGATCCCGCCCCCCTGATGGCACGCGCCGGCCTGGCGGCTGCGGAGCTTGCGCGCCAACTGGCCGGGGACAGTGGCAGACCGGTGCTGGTGCTGGCCGGTCCCGGCAACAATGGCGGCGATGCACTGGTCGTCGCGCGCCATCTCAAATCCTGGTGGTTCAAGGTCGTCGTGGTCTGTCCTGCGGGCAGCGGCAAATACGCCGGCGATGCCTCAGCCGCGCTGCGCGCCTGGCAGCAGGCCGGCGGTGACATCACCTCAATCCTGCCGGCGGAACAGGACTGGTCGCTGGTCATCGATGGCCTGTTCGGCATCGGCCTGCAGCGCGATCTGACCGAGGATTACGCCGCGCTGGTCGAACAGGTCAATGCGCTGGATGCACCGGTGCTGGCGCTCGATGTGCCCAGTGGCCTCGATGCCGACACCGGCTGCGTGCGCGGCGCTGCCGTCGTTGCCGACCATACCCTCACGTTCATTGCACTGAAGCCCGGTTTGCTGACCGGGGACGGCCCCGATCACTGCGGCATCCTGCAAGTCGCCGACCTCGGACTCGGCGATGCCGTGGCCGCCGCGCCGCATGGCGTGCTGATCACGGACGGCGTGTTGGCCCGACTGCTGCCGCCTCGGCCGTGCAATTCGCACAAGGGCAGCTATGGCAGTGCCGGTATCGTCGGTGGAGCACCCGGAATGACCGGCGCGGCGCTGCTGGCGGCACGTGCTGCCCTTAAATGCGGGGCGGGACGTGTTTATTCCGGACTGCTTGCTGACGATGTGCCGCTGCTGGATCCCCTGCAACCTGAACTGATGCTCCGCCCCGCTGACGGTGTGCTGCGCCTCGATCATCTCAGCGCCCTTGCCGTCGGCCCCGGCCTCGGCGACTCGCCCGACGCCGCGGAGTACCTCGACTGGGCAATCGAAAAAAACCTGCCGCTGGTGCTTGACGCCGACGCGCTGAATCTCCTTGCCACCTTTCCCGAGTTAAAAGATAAATTAAAACAAAGGGTTGCGGAAACCATCCTGACACCGCATCCGGCTGAAGCCGCACGCTTGCTCGGCTGCGACACGGATGACGTGCAGGCCGATCGTGTCGCTGCAGCGCAGCGGCTCGCTCGAGAATTGAATTGCGGCGTGGTGCTGAAAGGTTGCGGCAGCGTCTGTTCCTGGCCTGACGGCCATTGGGCCATCAACGCCTCGGGCAATCCGGGCATGGCTGCGGCCGGCATGGGGGACGTGCTGACCGGCATCCTCGTCGCGCTGCTGGCGCAGGGCGTCGACGAACGGCATACACTGACTGCCGCGGTTTACCTGCATGGCGCCGCTGCTGACCAGCTGCTGGCCGAAGGCATCGGACCGGTGGGATTGACGGCCGGCGAACTGATCGGTGCTGCGCGGGCGCTGCTGAACCGTCGCTGACGTGGCTCAGGCCGCCAGCGTGCGTACCGCAAAAATCCCGAGCAGCGTCATTGCCAGCGATCCGGCAAGGTGGCTGCCGATCAGCGCCGCCGCCCAGCCGTAACGTTCATGCTGCAGCAGCATCACCGCCTCCAGCGAAAACGCCGAAAACGTGGTCAGGCTGCCGAGAAAACCGGTTACAAAAAACAGCCGCCATTCAGGCGCCAGTGCGGTGTGCTGCATGAAGAATTCCAACGCCGCGCCGATCAGGAAACCGCCGATCAGGTTCACCGACAGCGTACCGAGTGGCAGCGTCGGCAGAAGATGGTTCAGCGCCAGCGACAGGCCCCAGCGCGACCAGGCGCCGAGCATCGCGCCGATGCCCACCGCGACAAAGCCGGCAGCGTTCATCGGCAGCCCGGCGCGTCAGCTGGTGACACCGATGTTCCAGGGCACGTATTCGTGGTCGCCCAGACCCAGCTGTTCGCTCTTGCTTTTTTCGCCGGAGGCGATGCGCAGCATCAGGTCGAAGATCTCCTGCGCCTTCTGCGACAGCGATTTCGTGCCGTCGAGGATCTCGCCGCAGTTGATGTCCATGTCCTCCTCGAGCCTGAGGTACATCGGCGTGTTGGTCGCCAGCTTGATCGACGGCACCGGCTTCGCGCCGAACATCGAGCCGCGGCCCGTGGTGAACATGATCATGTTCGCGCCGCCTGCGATCTGGCCTGTCGCCGACACCGGATCGAAGCCCGGCGTGTCCATGAACACGAAGCCGCGCTCGGTGACCGGTTGTGCATAATGGTAGACCGCGTTCAGCGGTCCGGTGCCGCCCTTCATCGACGACCCCAGCGACTTCTCGAATATGTTCGCCAGACCGCCATGTTGGTTGCCGGGGCTGACCACGCCGTTGATCTGGGTGTCCTTGCCGGCGTTGTAAACATCCTTCCACCAGCGGATGCGCTCGATCAACTTCTCGCCGACTTCGCGCGATTTGGCGCGCCGCGTCAGCGTGTGCTCGACGCCGTAGATTTCGGGCGTCTCCGACAGGATGTGGGTGCCGCCGTGGCGTGCCAGCAGGTCCATCGCGGCGCCCAGCGCCGGATTGGCGGTGATCGACGAAAACCCGTCCGAGCCGCCGCACTGCAGGCCGATCATCAGGTGACTGGCCGGCACCTTCTGGCGTACTACCCTGTTCGCCGCCGGCAGCATTTCCTTCACAGCGGCGATTCCCGCCTCGACGGTCTTGCGCGTGCCACCGGAATCCTGCATGACAAAAGTATGCAGCCGCTCGCCAGCTTCGAGATTCTGCTCCTTCATCAGGCCCTTGAGCTGGTTGCGCTCGCAGCCGAGACCGACGATCAGCGCACCGGCGAGGTTGGCATGGCGCGCGTAGCCGGCCATGGTCCGCCGCAGCAGGTCCATCGGCTCACCGGTCATTTCCATGCCGCAGCCGGTGCCGTGAGCAAAGGCGCAGACGCCGTCGATATTCGGATATTCGGCGAGGCGCTCGGGCGTGAAATATTCGGCAATCTTGTGCGCGACGGTCGCTGAGCAGTTCACGGTCGACAGGATGCCGATGTAATTGCGCGTCGCCACCTGACCGTTGGCGCGGACGATGCCCATAAACGAAGCACGCTCCGCCTCAGGGATCATCTGTTCAGGCTTGTAGTCCCGGGCATGGGCGTAATCGCGGTCGAATTCGCGGAATTCGAGGTTGTGCGAATGCACATAGGTGCCGGCCGGGATGTCGGCCGAGGCGAAACCGATGGTCACCGCGTATTTGAGGATCGGCTCGCCCTTCTTGATGTCGCGCGAGGCGATCTTGTGTCCCGCCGGCACCTGGCTTTTCGCGGTGAGTCCACCGTCGAGTCTGGTACCGATGCCGATGTCCCCGCGGGCGATCAGCACGTTGTCGTTCTCGTGCAGCCGGATTACCGGCCCCGATGCGGGTTTGTCCTTGATGTGAATGACGCCGTCGTCCATGGCCCTGCCTCCTGAGTAAGTAACCGCCATTTTATCGGGAATGTCGGCGCCGGAGGAAAACGGCGCGACTCCATCCGGTTATCGTCGTGCCGTGATGCCAGCTTCTTGCAGCCTCGGCCTCACTTTCACCGGACTAGGCGCCACCGCCGGTTTTCGCATAGCATCAGCGGCCCCCCCTACTTCTTCGCCCTCTTCATGAACGACCATATTGTGCAGAACTGGAAAGTCGCGAAACCCGTCGCCTGTTCACGTGGCGGCATGGTCACTTCGCAAAACCGGATCGCCAGCGAGGCCGGTGCCCGGATACTGTCTGCCGGAGGCAATGCCGTGGACGCGGCTGTCGCCACCGGTTTTGCGCTGGCGGCAGTCGAACCCTGGAACAGCGGGCTCGGCGGCGTGGGTTTCATGATGGTTTACCTTGCCCGCGAAAAACGGGTGCGCGTGGTCGATTTCGGCCCGATTGCGCCCGGCAGTCTCGATCCGGCCGACTACCCGTTGACCGGCGGCCTCACCCGGGATCTGTTTACCTGGCCGGCAGTGCAGGATGACCGCAACGTGCATGGCCCGCTGTCGATCGCGATACCGGGACAGGTTGACGGCATGGCCACCGCGCTTGCGCAGTTCGGCACAATGTCCTTCCGCGACCTGATGCAGGCGGCCATAGGCCTTGCCGAAGAGGGTATTGCGGTGGACTGGTACCTGACGCTCAAAGTGGCGACGATGGCCAGGGAACTGTCGCTGTATCCGGTAACCCGGGAGATCTGGCTGCCCGGAGGCCTGCCGCCGGTGACGCCCGCAGGCGCCCCGCTTGCGCGCCTGAAAATGAAAGGGCTGGCCGGCACCCTGCGCCGACTGGCGGATGCCGGACCGCGGGACTTTTACGAGGGCGACATCGCCGCCGGCATCGCCAATGACCTGCGGATGATGGGCGGCAGGCTTTCGGCCGCGGATCTTGCCGGCTTCCATGCACGCATTGTCGAGCCTGCGACGACGACTTACCGCAATGCGCGACTGGCACTGCCGCCTGAACTCACGGCGGGACCGACGATGCTGCGCGCGCTGGATCCCTTGCGCGGCATCATCTTCCCCGCCGGTGGCCCGCAAGCCGATGCTTTCGTCGCCTACGCCGCCGCACTGCGCGAGGCTTATGCCGAGCGCCTGGCGAACATGGGCGACAACAGCGACCGCCGCGATCCCTCGACTACTACCCACCTCAACGTCATTGACCGCGACGGCAACATGGTGGCGCTGACACAGACTCTGCTGTCCGTTTTCGGCTCCAAGGTCGTGCTGCCGTCGAGCGGCGTGCTGATGAACAACGGCATCATGTGGTTCGATCCGCGTCCAGGTTCACCCAACAGCCTTGCGCCGGGAAAACGCGCACTGTCCAACATGTGTCCACTGATCGCAATGCGCGACGACAAGCCCTGGTTTGCGATCGGCGCATCCGGCGGCCGCAAAATATTGCCCGCGGTGTACCAGATCAGCTCCTTCCTGATCGATCATGGCATGACTCTCGAGGAGGCTTTTCATCATCCGCGCATCGATGCCAGCGGCGAAGAGACGGTCGGCGTTGATCCGCGCCATACCGGAACCGTGCGCGCCGCCCTCGCCGGACAGTTTCCGGTGCAATTCAACGAACTGGTGGTTTATCCGACCAACTATGCCTGCCCCAGCGCGGTGCTCCGTGACCCGGTCACGGGAGAGCACCAGGGGATTTCGGACGTGATGTCGCCCTGGTCAGCTGCGGTCGCCGCCGGATAAGCGCATGCGGCCGGTGCTTGGCGTGATGACGGCCGGACCAATAAAAACAGGCGGAATGTAATTCCGCCTGTTCTCCGCCAACGCCGGAATTCTCGTGGAATCCCGTGCCAACCGGCGCGTAGCCCTCGTGGGGCGACAGCGCCTTGCGCATTTTCGGATTACTGCAAGTCGAAGCGATCGAGGTTCATCACCTTGGACCAGGCCGCAACAAAGTCCCTGACCAGCTTCTCCTTCCCGTCGGCACTGGCGTAGACCTCGGCATAGGCGCGCAGCACCGAATTCGAGCCGAACACGAGATCATTGCGTGTTCCAGTGTGTTTGACCTTGCCGCTCTGGCGGTCGCGGCCCTCGAACACTTCCGCGCTGCCGTCCGACGCCTTCCACTCTGTACTCATGTCGAGCAATTTGACGAAGAAATCGTTGCTCAGTACGCCCACCTTGTCGGTGAACACCCCGTGCTTGCTGCCGTCGGCATTGGTGCCGAGGACGCGCATGCCGCCGACCAGCGCCGTCATTTCGGGTGCGGTCAGGGTCAGCATCTGTGCCTTGTCGATCAGCATGGCTTCGGTCGGCGTACCCTCCCTGCCTCGTCCGTAGTTGCGGAAGCCGTCGATCACGGGTTCGAGCACGGTGAAGGACTCCACGTCAGTCTGGTCCTGGCGGGCATCGACCCGGCCCGGCGCGAACGGCACCTCGACGGCCACGCCGGCAGCCTTCGCCGCCTGCTCTACGCCCACGCAGCCTGCGAGCACGATCACGTCGGCCAGCGAAGCCTTACCGCTCGCCTTCTGGATCTCTTCCAGTCTGGCCAGGGTTTTCAGCACCGGCTTGTTGATGGCCCAGTCCTTTTGCGGCGCGAGACGGATGCGCGCACCGTTGGCCCCGCCGCGCTTGTCGCCGCCGCGGAATGTGGACGCAGAAGCCCAGGCCACGGATACCAGTTCGCTGGCCGAGAGGCCCGAAGCGGCAATTTTCGACTTAAGGTCGGCGATGTCGGCCGCGGTAGGCTTGTGCGACGCTGCCGGCAGTGGATCCTGCCAGATCAGGTCTTCCTTCGGCACCTCGGGTCCCAGGTAGCGGGCCTTCGGACCCATGTCGCGATGGGTCAGCTTGTACCAGGCACGGGCAAACGCGTCGGCAAAGGCCTGCGGGTTCTCGAGGAAACGCTTCGAGATCTTGCCGAACGCCGGGTCGAAGCGCAGCGTCAGGTCGGTGGTCAGCATCGTCGGCTTGTGGAACTTGCCCTTCACATGTGCGTCGGGAATGATCTCCTGCGCGTTCTTGGCCACCCACTGCTTGGCGCCGGCGGGAGACTTCACCATTTCCCATTCGTATTTGAACAGGAGTTCCAGGAAATCGTTGCTCCAGCGCGCGGGCGTCGTGGTCCAGGTTACCTCGAGGCCACTGGAGATGGTGTCCTTGCCGTGGCCGCTGCCGTAGTTGCTGTTCCAGCCGAGGCCCTGGGCCTCGATGGGCGCGGCTTCGGGCTCTGGACCCTTGTGCGACTCCGGCGCGGCGCCGTGGGTCTTGCCGAAGGTGTGGCCACCGGCGATCAGCGCGACGATCTCTTCGTCGTTCATCGCCATGCGGTAGAAGGTCTCGCGGATGTCCTTTGCCGCCAGCATATAGTCGCCGCTGGCATTGGGGCCTTCCGGGTTCACATAGATCAGGCCCATGTGGGAGGCACCGAAGGGTCCCTGGAGCTGACGCTTGCCGTCGTCGATGCGCTTCGCATCCGCGCCCAGCCATTTCATCTCCGGTCCCCAGTTCACGTCCTGGTCCGGTTCCCACACATCCTCACGTCCGCCGGCAAAGCCGAAAGTGCGGAAACCCATCGACTCCAGCGCCACGTTGCCGGCGAGGATGAAGAGGTCAGCCCAGGAAATCTTCTGGCCGTACTTCTGCTTGATCGGCCACAACAGGCGGCGTGACTTGTCGATGTTGACGTTGTCCGGCCAGGAATTTAGCGGCGCGAAACGCTGCTGCCCACGCCCGCCGCCGCCGCGGCCGTCGGTGGTGCGGTAGGTGCCGGCGGAATGCCAGGCCATGCGGATCATCTGGGGGCCGTAGTGCCCGAAGTCGGCCGGCCACCAGGGCTGCGAATCGGTCATCAGCTTGACCAGATCCGCCTTCAGCGCATGATAGTCGAGTTTCTTGAATTCCTCGGCATAGCTGAATTTCTCGCCCAGCGGATTGGAACGGTTGCCATGCTGGTTGAGCAGGTCGACGCGCAGCTGGTTGGGCCACCAGTCGCGATTCGTGGTGCCGCCGCCGGCGACATGATGAAACGGACATTTGGCTTCGGTGCTCATGAATTGCCTCCTTGGTGATGGTGACTCAATGGTCCGGCTTCGTCTGGAGTCCGCGGGGCTGCCGGGCGGGGTCGCCGGGCGTTTCCCGAACAACAAACATAGCCCCAGCATACGCAGGCTCGCTTAATTGCTCAAATTGATTTTGATGATTATTTAAATAGTTTTTGACTATCTTTGATTTGCGGATACATCGATGGTTTTTTAGAAATGTTATCAGTTTGAGCTGCGCAGCAACTGCGCAGGCGACAGGCGCAGCCTGCGCATCAGATAGAGGGCTCCCAGCCCCAGGCTGCAGGTGCTGACACTGATCGCCGTCAGAGCTCCAGTCCACAGCAGCCCCCCTGCGTCCAGTTGCAGCCGAAAATGCAGCAGCGCGAGCGCCAGGCTGCTGCCGACCGCCACGGCGAAGGCGGAGGTCAGCAGCGCCAGCAGCAGGTATTCAAGCTGGAGGCTGCGTCGCACGGCAGCCAGCCGCGCACCCAGCACATGCAGCACGCTGGCCTCGTAGACTTGGCGCGCGCGGCTTGCCGCCATCGCGCTGGCCAGCACCAGCAGGCTGACCACGAGGCTGACCGCGGCGATCATCGCCAGTCCACCGCCGGCACGTCCGAGCAGGACCCGGGCTTCGCCGAGTATGCTGTCGGTGCGCACACTGATCACGTTTGGCATTGCGGCGGCGATCCGGTTCTGCGCCGCCAGCGCATCGGCCGCACTCATGTACGCAGCACCGACAAAACGCGTGACATGGGGGTCCAGCACGCCGTCGGAGAAGATCGCCTCCAGCCACAGCCGGGACTGGAAGCGCCGCTGGCTGTAGATGGCGGCCAGGCGAGCATCTACGCGGGCGCCGGTGATTTCGAATTGCAACAGATCGCCGACCTTCAGCCCAAGTTGATCCGCCTCGCGGTCTTCCATGGCGACCAGCGGCGGCCCCGAATGATTCTGCGGCCACCATGCACCCCGCTTGACCACCACGTCGTCGAAATTGCCGGAACGGTCGCTGAGCTTGTGTTCGTCACGGGTTTCGAGAATCTGGCGGGCATCCCCGCTGTCGCGCAGAGGCGCGCTGTTCACGGCAGTCAGGCGCCCCAGCACCAGCGGCGCAAGGTCCAGCCGCTCAAGGCTGTCTGCCATGGCCACAGTATCGCGCAGGCTCTCGCGCTGCGTCGGCTGGACATCGTAGAACACCAAAGCGGGCGCATTCTCAGGCACCGTCTCGTTGATGGTTCGCAGTAGCGACATCACCACCAGCGTGGATGCCACCAGCAGCGTCAGTGCCGAACCCAGGGAAACAAGCGCCGGCCGCAGCGGTGATCCGGGTCTCCCGACACTGGCAATGGCAAGCCGCCACTCAAAGCGGCTGGCGAACCGGGGTTGCCGCAGCATCCACTGCGCAGCCAGCCGCAGCAGGCGCACGCCGCCTTCAAGCAGCGCGAGGACCAGTAGCATCGCCACCATGAAAGCGAGGCCGAAACGCGGATCGGGCATCACCAGCACCAGCAGGATCAGCGCAATTGCCGCGCTGGCGGCAGTCAGCTGCAGCCACCCCCTGCCGGCCTTTGTATCGATGCCGTGCAGGCCGCGGAACAGCGCCGCCGGCGATATCGACACCGCGCGCCCCAGTGCCGGCAGCGCAAAGGTGATCGCAGTCAGCACGCCAAAACACCAGGCCAGCAGCAAGGGGCCCGACAACTGCGAAAGAACGGGGGCCAGGGGCAGCCTTTCGGCCGCCAGCGCGATTCCTGCCAGCGCCAAGAGGCCGCCCAGCAGCGCGCCGGCCAGACTGGAGAGGCCGGACAGCATCAGCAGTTGACCGATGTAGAGTGCCGCGAGGCGCCGGTCGCGCAGCCCCAGCGCACGCAGGGTCGCCAGCGTCCCCAGCTTGCCCTGCAGGTAGGCATGCACGCTGTTGAATACACCGAGTCCGCCGATGAACAGCGCGCTGAAGCCGATCAGCAGCAGGCCGGAGCCGATCTGCCCCAGAACTTCGGCCATGCGGTCGCTGCGTTCGGCAAAGGTGCGGATTTCCCAGCTTGCCTGCGGGAACGCCGCAATCATCGCCTCGCGCAGCCTTTCAGGTGCAAGTTCCGTTCTGATCCGGTAGTTGTATTCGACACGGCTGCCCGGCTGCAGCAAACCGGTGGCGGTCAGTGCTTCGGCGGCCATCATCACCGGCGCACCGCTCCAGTCTGCGCGCAGGCTGCGATCCGGCTGATGCCGGATCAGCGCCCGCACCGCAAAACGCTCATTGCCGAGATCGACCTCGTCGCTGACGCCGATTCCGAGGCGCTGCGACAGCGCGGCATCAATGGCCACACCCCAGCGGCCATCGCGGCGGTTCAAGGCGCTGTCGAGCGCTGCGGGCGGATCGAGGCGGACTTCGCCGTAGAGGGGGTATTGCGCGTCCGCGCTCTGTAGTTCAACCAGTTGGCTGCGGCCGTCGGCGGTACGCAGCATGGTGCGGAATTCGGTCAGCAGTGACACCCTGCCGCGTTCATTCAGCCAGTCCCGTTCGGCTGACCCCAGCGGACGGTCATGCCGCACCTCAAGGTCGCCGCCGAACAGCGCACGCGCATCAGCCTGCAGGTTGTTGCTGACCAGCCGGTAGAGTCCGCCGCCTGCGGCAACCAGGCAGACACCCAGCGCAAGGCAGACACAGAATACCCACAGCGACTGGCCGCCGGCGCGCAGGTCGCGCCAGGCCAGCCTAAGCAGGAATCGCATCGCACACCGCGCGCATGGACACCGGTTTCAGTTCACGCAGCCTGCCTTCATGCAGTCCCAGCACGCGGTCACAACGCGCCGCAAAATCCGGATCGTGGGTGACCAGCACCAGCGTGGCACCGGATTGTGCATTCATTTCGAACAGCAGCTCGCGTATGCCCTCGCCCGTTGCGTCGTCGAGATTGCCGGTTGGCTCGTCGGCCAGCACCATCTTGGGACCGTGTGCCAGCGCGCGGGCTATCGCCACGCGCTGTTGTTCGCCGCCCGAAAGCTGCGAGGGATGGTGGTGCATACGGCCGGCGAGACCGACCCGCTCCAGTTGCCGGGTCGCGCACTGGACGGCATCGCCCCGGCCGGCGATCTGCAGCGGCAAGGCCACATTGTCCAGGGCACTGAGGCTGCCGATCAGGTGAAAGGACTGGAAAACGATGCCGATGTGGTCACGCCGCAGGTCTGCAAGTTCATCGGCATCGAGCCGGCCGAGTGTGGTGCCGTCGAATGTCACCGACCCCGCGGCCGGCTGTTCCAGGCCGGCCAGCAGCAACAGCAGCGAGGTCTTGCCTGAACCCGAAGGCCCGGTGATGGCGACACTCTGGCCGCGGGGGATGTCCAGGTCCACGGATCTGAGCACCTCGATGCGCGCATCGCCGAGCGCATAGTGCATCGAAACATCGCGCAGTTCGATCATTCCGCTCCCCTTGAAAGATCCGACGCGGAGATCCGCGGCGAATCGTGCTTTGGTGTTCGAGAAAAAACCGGTATACGCGGTGTTGACCGTACATTCGCCGCTGGGTTCCGCATTTCCCCGGCACCGGACGGGCGCGCCCTCAGCGCCCTTGCTTGTCGTCCTGTTCCCAGCGCCGGGCGGCCTGGTCATCGGTGACGCGGGCATCCACCCAGCGTCCGCCTTGCGGCGTGATTTCTTTTTTCCAGAATGGCGCGCGGGTTTTCAGGTAGTCCATGATGAACTCGCAGGCGGCGAAGGCATCGCCGCGGTGAGTGCTCGCCACGATCACCAGCACGATCTGGTCGGTCGGCTTCAGGGTACCCACGCGGTGGATCACCAGTGCATCCAGCACCTCCCAGCGGCTCCGCGCCTCGTCGATAATGATCGCGATGGATTTTTCGGTCATGCCGGGATAATGCTCCAGCGACATCGTGGCCACGCTGTCGCCTTCGTTGATGTCGCGCACCACGCCGACGAAGCTGGCAATGGCCCCGATTTTCGGGTTGCCGCTGCGCATCGCGGCAATTTCCGCGCTGATGTCAAAATCCTGCTCCTGCACGCGAACGTTCACGGCATCAGCCTCCGGTCACTGGCGGGAAAAAGGCCACCTCGTCGCCGTCCTTCACCGGGGTGCCAGGACTGGCGACTTCCTGGTTCACGGCGGCGCGCAGGTTGCGGCCTGCCGCCATTTCCCGGGCCCAGGCTTCGCCGCGTGTCGACAGATGTGCCCGCAGCGCACCCAGCGTGGATGCACCGGCAGGCAGGTCAATCTGCTCGCGACCGGTGCCCAGCGCCTCGCGCAGTCTTGCGAAATATAGCAGCGTGATCATCGGCGGATTGTCCCTCCGGCGCAGCCTGCCGGCAACTTAGCGCAGGCCGACATGGCCCAGAATGAAGCTTGCGATTGCCGGCGGATCATTGAGGTCGAGCAGCGGCAAGCCGGTGCTCAATCGCCGGTCGCTGGCCACGGCGACGATGTTGCCGTCATGCGGATGCAGCAGGGATTCCCCGGTTTCCTCGCGGTAGATTTCAAGCTTGGGAATGCGCTCGTGCTTGAAACCCTCGACCAGTAGCAGATCGCAGGGGGACAGGCGCTTGATCATTTCTGTCAGATCCGGCTCCTCTGCGCCGCGCAGCTCGTGCATCAGCGCCCAGCGCCGCGACGAAGTCACCAGCACTTCGCTGCATCCGGCATGGCGATGGCGCCAGGAGTCCTTGCCCGGCTGGTCGACGTCGAAGGCGTGATGGGCGTGCTTGATCAGCGAGACCTTCAGCCCGCGCCGCGTGAACAGCGGAATCAATTTCTCGATCAGCGTGGTCTTGCCGCTGCCGGAATAGCCGGCGAAACCGAAAATTTTCATGGAATCAGTAATTGGCTGCCGCCTTGTGCGGATTAACCGCAATCATAATCCATTCGCATTGCTTCATTCCGGCCGTGCTGGTGTGCGCGATTCGTCAGCCGGCATCAGATGTATGCCCTCGGCCAGCAGCGAGAGGCCGATGTTTACACCGGCCGCGATGCGGTTGCGCCGCGCAGTGTGCGCAGGCAGGTTGAGAAACAGCGGCGGCCGCCCGGGGTCGTTGATGGCCACGGTTAACGCGACATTTTCGCCCAGCGAGATGCACTCGATGACGATCCCAGACACCGGATTTTCGCGCTCACCCAGCGACGGGCGGTCTCGGCGGTGCAGGATCAGATGCCCTTGCGGAATCACCCAGGTCACCTGCTGGCCGACAGCGAAAGCCGGCTGCAGCCTCGCCTCCAGGCGATGCCCGCGCCACTCGATGGTGGTGACGCCGCGGGAGTCGTCGTGCCCGACGACTCCGGCACGGAACACATTGCGCAAACCGACCAGTTGCGCCACCTCGACGCTGTCCGGGCGCGTCATCACGTCATGCGGCGTTCCTGTCTGCAGGGTGCGGCCTTGATGCAGGACGCACAGACGATCGGCGAGCATCAGTGCCTCGTCGAGATCATGGGTGACCAGGATCACCGGCATTGCCAGTTCACGGCGCAGTTCCGCCAGTTCCCGGTACAGCCGCTGGCGCGTGGCGCGGTCCACCGCCGAGAACGGCTCGTCGAGCAGCAGCACCCGAGGCTCGCGTGCCAACGCCCGCGCCACCGCGACGCGCTGCTGCTGGCCGCCCGACAGGGTTCGCGGCAGTCGCTGCTCGAGACCCGCGAGCCGCACCCGTGACAGGGCTTCGCGGGCGCGCCGTTCACGTTCGGCCGGCGCATGTTCCAACACGGCTTCCATCACGTTGTGCAGCGCACTGAGGTGCGGAAACAAGGCATAGTTCTGGAACACATAACCCACCCGGCGCCGGCGTGCCGGCAGATTGATCGATTGCGCCGTATCGAACCAGGTGTCGCCGTTAATACGTATGGATCCGTCCCGCACCTGTAGTAATCCTGCAACGGCGCGCAGGATCGAGGTTTTGCCGCTGCCGGAAGGGCCGACCAGCGCCAACACCTCGCCCGGTGCGCAGCCCAGGGCTGCATCCAGCGGGATCGGCTCCTGCTGCCGGAGCCGAATGTGGATGCCGGATTCAGCCATGGCGGCGCGCAGGTGCGCGCGATGACGTGAAGTAAGCTGCGCCTATCGCGACCAGCGAGATCAACAGCAGCGCTGCCGACATGATACCCGCGCCGGCATGGTCGAAGGCCTGCACCCGGTCATAAATGGCGATGGCAATGGTCTTGGTCTCCCCCGGGATGTTGCCGCCGACCATCAGCACCACACCGAACTCGCCCAGCGTGTGGGCGAAGGTTAGCACCACCGCCGACAGCAGCCCCGACCAGGCCAGCGGCAATTCGATACGCCACAGCGTGCGCCATGCCGACAGTCCGCAACAGGCCGCAGCATCGCGCACTTCCGGTGCAATCGCTTCGAAGCCGCGCTGTATCGGCTGGATCGCGAACGGCAGGTTGAATATCACCGAAGCCACCAGCAGGCCTTCGAAATTGAATACCAGAGGCCGGCCGACCAGTGATTCGTAGAACTGCCCGATCGGGGAGGTGCCGCCCATGGCCATCAGCAGGTAATAACCCAGCACGGTCGGCGGCAGGACCAGCGGCAGCGCCAGCAGGGACTCGACCCAGGCCTTGCCCCTGAACTGCCTCACGGCCAGCAGCCTTCCCAGTCCGATGCCGACCGGTAGCAGGATCAGCACCGTCCATGCGGCCAGTTCCAGTGACAGTTTGAGCGCGGACCAGTCCATGATGATTTATTTGGATGCTGCCTGTGGCAGGGTGAAACCATGACGCACGAAAATCGCCTGCGCTGCGGGCTGCTGCAGGTAGGCATGAAACGCGCGCGCGGTGTCCCCTGCCCCTTTGATGAGTACCATGCGCTGGCGCAGGGGATCGTGCAGTTCCTCGGGCAGCAGCGCGTAATGCCCCAGTTTCGAAAGCTGCGGCGCCAGTGCCAGCGAGTAGGCGAAAATGCCACCCTGCGCCGAGCCGCCAGCGGCGAATTGAGCGGCCTGCGACACGTTTTCGCCCAGTACCATGCGTTCCCGCAGCCCTTCCCAGAGCCCAAGCTTGCGCAGTGCCTGTTCGGCTGCACGTCCGTACGGCGCGTGTTCCGGATTGGCGATCGCGAAGCGGCGGATCTGCCCGGCGGCCAGCGCCTTCTTCAATCCGGCCATTGCCGCATCCGGTTGTATTGGCGAGCCCTGCGGAACAAACAACACGATGCGGCCGGTGGCATACAGCGCGCCGCGGTCTTCAGTGCGCCCCGCGGCATGGAGCTTGAACACGAAATTCTCGTCGGCCGACATGAAAAGCTGGAAGGGCGCGCCTTGGGCGATCTGCTGGAAATAATTGCCTGAGGAGCCGAAGGACAGGCGCAGTTCGCGCCGAGTGTCTGCCCGGAAATGCAAGGCGATTTCCTCTACCGCGAACTTGAGGTCGGAGGCAGCGGCAATCGCCGGCACATCGGTTTGCGCAAGGCCTCCTTTGGGAAAGATAAAAAATATTAATAAAAGCAAATATTTACAGTAACTCATCGGAGCAATCCTAAAGGCAGGCAGACCTTGCGGCTGACACCACCCTCCTGCAATGGCACTTCGGTCACGCTGACGGGGATGCCGTAAATCTTCTGCAATTGCGCAGTAGTCATAACCGCTGCAGTATCACCGCAGGCCACCAAGCTTCCCCCATGCAGCATCGCAACCCGGTCAGCGCACAGAAAAACCTGATCCGGGTCGTGTGTGGACAGCAGCACACCGATACCCTCCCGAGCCAAAGTCCGGATGCGTTCAAGCACCCGTACCTGGTTGCCGAAATCGAGATTTGCGGTCGGCTCATCCATGATCACGAAGCGTGCTTCCTGCGCCAGAGCCCGCGCGATCAGCGCCAGTTGACGTTCGCCGCCGGAGATCTGGGTATAAATGGTATCCGCCAGATGAGTGATGCCCATGCGTTCAATGGCAGCCGCAGCTGCCATGTGGTCACGCGCGGAAGGCGCTGAGAACGGACCGAGATGCGCGGTGCGCCCCATCAGCACGGTTTCACGGACCGTGTAGGGGAAAAAGGCGCCATGCGCTTGCGGCACATAACTGATCTCCCGGGCAATCGTCGCGCGCTCCAGCTTGCCGGCATCGCGGCCGTTGATCAGAACCAGGCCCTCCTGTGGCGGCAGCAGGCCGAGCAGAGTCTTGAACAGTGTGGTCTTGCCACTACCGTTGGGGCCGAGTAGGCATAACACCTCGCCGTGCTCGAGTTGCAGCGTGACAGCGCTGCCGACACGACGACCGCGGTAACCAAAGCCCAGATTTTCTGCTGCCAGGCTCACTGCCTCCCCCTTCTCGCTGCCGTCAGTTGCCAAAGGAACAGCGGCGTACCGATGAAGGCTGTCAGCACGCCCAGCGGCACTTCGATGTCGGCAATGCTGCGCGCCAGCGTGTCCACGCCCACCAGGAAACCGGCACCGAGTACTATCGATACCGGCAGCAGACGTGAAAAATCCGGGCCAGTGACAAGCCGCGCAAAATGCGGGATGACCAGTCCGATCCAGCCGATGACGCCGGAAATCGCCACCGCGGCAGAGGTCATCAGCGTGGCGCTGGCAATTACCGCCAGGCGAATGCGCACAGTCGCCACCCCCAGTGCGCGTGCCTCCTCATCATCCAGCGACAACACATTGATGCGCCAGCGCAGCAGCCAGAGCGGCAACAAGCCGGCAAGCATCAGTGGCCCGGCCAGCCACAGATCACGCGGATTAACTGATGCCAGGCTGCCCAGCAACCAGAACGTGATGGCCGGCAACTGGTTATAAGGATCGGCAAGGTATTTCATCAGCGCGACAAAAGCGCCGAGCAAGGAGCCCAGCACCACGCCGACGAGCACCAGGACCAACAAGGGATCGTGGCCGCGCACTGCCTGTGCTACCACATAAACCATGGCTACAGCGGCGAGGCCGCCGGCCAAAGCCATGGACTGGATAGCCACCATGCCCAGCGACAGAAAGATACCCAGGACCGCACCGACGGCGGCGCCGGCAGACACCCCGAGTATGTCGGGCGACACCAACGGATTACGGAACAGATTCTGGTAGGCGGCGCCGGCTGCAGCCAGCGCGGCGCCGACCAGCAGCGCCGCCAGCACCCGCGGACCGCGAATCTGCAGCACCACGGTCTCGATCGCTGAGTCCAGCCCATGCGGCGCACCGCCAAGCCAGGCCCACAATACGCGCAGTAAGTCGGCGAATGCGACCGGGTAACGACCCGTTGCAAACGCCAGGGCTGTGACTGCAACCAGGGCGACCGCGGTAACCGCGAAAACGAGAAAGGATCTGGCGTTCATCGCATGCGCTACAGCCGCAGGCCGCCGCGGCGGGCGATGTAAAGCATGAGAATGCCAAACAGGAACGCAATACCGACATTCCATACAGCAAGTGCGGCGGTTCCGAGGGTGACAAATCGTTCACCCTTGTCGCGTGACAGATCACAGGAACCCAGTGCCAGCTGCAGTCCGGCGAGGAACAGCATCACGCCCAGTGCTGGTTGCGGAAAAAGGCGCAGCAGCACGGCCAGCGATTCACTGAAAGCCAGCGCCAGCATGATCAGCAAAAGGCCCAGAATCACCGGCGCCCCGCCACTGCGCGCGCCAAAGCTGGTTTGTGCCGCCATGCCGCCAGCACCGTGGCACATCGGAACGGCACCAATGAAACTGCCCAAGGTATTGATCAACCCGGTAGAGACGGCCACCCGGCGCTCGGTAACTGGGCGATCCGGAAACTCGCGATTGCTGAACTCCACCGGTGCCAGTACGGCATTGCCCAATGTCAGCGGCACCTGCGGCAGCGCCAGCAGCACGATGCCAGTCAGCACCGCCTCCCAGGACAGTTGGCCTAACGGCCATTCAGGCGCCACAAACCCGAGTTGCGTGGCCGCCAGCGCAGTGGTCATTCCGGCATCCGTAAACAAGGCCCAGGCCATGCCACTGAGGATGATCAGCGCCATCGCGAAGATCGCCTTGCGTGCGAGCAGAAGCACGGTCAGCAGCAGCAAGGGTGCGGCAAACCACGGCGCAGCGGCCATCAGCTGCGTGCCCTGCAGCATGAACGCGAACCCCAGTCCGAGCGTGATACCGATGATGACCGGACGCCCGATCCAGCGCACTACGCGGTCTGTTGTGCCGGTCGCGCCGAGGGCCAGCCAGATCAAGCCAGTCGCCAGCGTTGCAACTGCGACGGCCTCCGGCGTCACCGTCGCGGTCTGCGCAGCGCCAGCGATGGATACTGCACCGATCGCCTTCATCGGTTGCACCGCCATCGGTGTGCCGAAGTAGCAGCCGGCGGCTACCAGCGCCAGACCGAAGCCCAGCAGCATGCCTGCCGGCGCGATGCCCACCACTGTGACATAGGCCAGCAGAAACGGCACCAAGGTACCGAGGTCACCGAAAGCCCCGGACCATTCGCGACTGTCGAAACGCAGCCGTGGCGCAGCACCGGCCGTTCCATCCTGCCGTTCTGGATTAAAAGGTTTCACAATCCCGGATGCTAACGCAGCCGCGAGGGTGACGGACAGTCAGCGTTTCGCGTTCGGGAAAAAAAGCTGGTCGGCGCCGATCTTGTAGTCGGCGATGGCCTTCTGCCCCTCCGGCGAAACCACCCAGTCGATGAATGCCTGTCCGAGGTCTTTTTTGACATGGGCGTGTTTTGCCGAGTTGACCAGCATTATGCCGTACTGGTTGAACAGCCTCTGATCCCCCTCGACCATAATCACGAGGTCGCCGCGGTTCTTGAAGGACAGCCAGGTGCCGCGATCGGTAAAGGCATAGGCGTTCATACTCGAGGCGGTGTTCAGCGTCGGCCCCATGCCAGAACCGGTCTCGCGGTACCAGCCGCCCTTGCCGGATTGCGGATCGATGCCTGCCATTTTCCACAACCGCAGTTCGGCCGCATGCGTGCCGCTCTTGTCGCCGCGCGACGCAAACGGCGCCTTCGCCGCAGCGATTTTCTGGTACCCCGCGACGATGTCCTTGGTGCCAGCGATTTTTTCGGGATCGGCCTTCGGCCCCACCAGCACGAAGTCGTTGTACATGACCTCGAAGCGCTGTACGCCGAAACCGTCGGTGACAAATTTCTCTTCTGCGACGCGGTCATGCACGAACACCACGTCAGCATCGCCGCGGCGCCCGGTTTCCAGCGCCTGGCCGGTACCCTGGGCAATGACCCGCACCTGGATGCCGGTTTTTTTTTCGAACAGCGGCAGCATGTGCTTGAACAGACCTGACTGCTCGGTCGAGGTCGTCGAGGCAACGGTGATGAATTTCTGCTGGGCGCCCACCGGATCCATGCTCAGCCCGAGCATGGCCAATCCAGTGACAAGGCCTTTAGGCAAGGTCATCCTGTTCAATGCCATGGCAACTCCCCTTTGATGAACGCGCCCGCCTCGGCTGAAGCAGGCTCCCTGAAAAAACGCTCGATCGGTGTGTGTTCCATCAGCCGTCCCTGGCTGATGAACAACACCTCGTCTCCCAGACGACGTGCCTGGCCGAGATTGTGGGTGGTCATGATGATCTTGGTGCCGGAGGCATGGATGGCCTGGATGATGGTCTCGATGTCCTGGGTCGAAGCCGGATCGAGATTGGCCGTCGGCTCGTCGAGAAACAGCACGTCCGGCCCCAGTGCCCAGGCACGTGCCAGCGCCAGCCGCTGCTGCTCCCCTCCTGAGAGCACCCGCGCGGGACGGCTGGCATGGTGAGCCAGGCCCACCACGTCCAACACGTCCATCGCGCGCAGTTCGCTTTCGCGCCGCGATTTGCCGGCAAGCTTCAAGCCGTAGACCACATTGGCCAGTGCCGAGCGGCGCAGCATCACCGGGCGCTGGAACACCATCGCCTGATGGCGGCGCGGGTCACCGTTGCGCAGGCCCTGCCAGAGGATGCGACCGCCAGTGGGCTGCAGCAGCCCGTGGCAGAGCCGCATCAGCACGCTCTTGCCAGCGCCGTTGGGACCGAGAATGATGGTTCGCGGGCCGGCCTCGATGCGCGTAGAAATGCCCCGGATGATCGGCGTGGCGCCGACGCTAAAAGTCAATTGGTCGAGTTCCAGGGGCAGCATTTCAGCCATACCTCCGCTGTGCCAACTCACGCAGCAGCGCCGCTGCGGCATTAAGCAGCAGCACCAGCCCGATCAGCACGATGCCGAGGCCTAGGGCCAGCGGCAGGTCACCCTTGCTGGTTTCCAGCGCGATGGTAGTGGTCATCACCCGGGTCACGCCGTCGATGTTGCCGCCAACGATCATCACCGCCCCCACCTCCGCCGCGGCGCGGCCGAAACCGGCGAGCAGGATGGTCAGCAGCGAAAACCGGGTGTCCCAGATCAAGGTCATGGCCGCGTTCAGACGACCTGCGCCAAGCGAACGCAGCTGCTCGTCGTATTCGCGCCAGGCGTCTTCGATGGTCTGCCGGGACAGGGCTGCGATGATCGGAACGATGAGTAAGGTCTGCGCAATGACCATCGCCATTGGCGTGAACAGGATGCCGAGGGGCCCCAGGGGGCCGGCGCGCGACAGCAGCAGGTACACCAGCAGCCCCACCACCACCGGCGGCAGGCCCATCAGCGCATTGAGCAGCACGATCAGTGTCTGCCGGCCGGGAAATCGGCACACTGCAATGGCGGCGCCAAGCGGCAGGCCGATGCAGCTGGCAATGAGCACCGCGCTGAGGCTGACCTTCAGGCTGAGGTCGACGATCTGTGCCAGCGTGGCATCAAATCCGGCAATCAGCGCCCATGCCGTCGCAAAAGCTTCCCATAAACTGGTCATGCAAATATTTTCATGGTCAAAGTTTCCCGATGATCGGAGATCATGGGAGAATCCATAACATGCAAAAAGTTGCAGGTATGAAAATATCAGGACAAATCCGCTGGACCCTCGGCGACCTCGAAATCGACCCCAGGCTGGTGGCGCTGATGGAAGCCGTGGCCCGCCATGGCAACCTCCAGGGCGCAGCGATCAGCGCTGGACTGTCTTACCGCCATGCCTGGGGCCTGTTCGAGGCCGCAGCCACGCAGCTGGGCCAGCCCCTGGTCCTGCGCCAGCAGGGGCGCGGCACCATACTCGCCCCCTTGGGGGCGCGCCTACTGGAGGGCATGGTCGACGTCAACGGCAGCCTGGCCGCCGGCTTGCGCGAGGGTGAAGCCCGGATGGCGGAGCACCTGGAACGCGCGGAGCACGTCGCCGGTTCGCCGGTCCGCGTGACCCTGCACGCGAGCCACGACCTGGCCCTCGCCCGGATGCGCGACCTCATTGCGCAGCAAGACGACTTCGAGCTGACACTCAATTTCCATGGCAGCCTGGATTGCCTGGCAGCATTGCGGCGCAAGCAGTGCGAGCTCGCCGGATTTCACCTGCCGGCGATTCCCGGTACGCGCACACTCGCCGCACAGTTTCTCCCCTATCTGCAGCTGAAAGGCTGGCGGGCGGCCCATCTGCTCGACCGTACCCAGGGCCTGATGGTGGCCGCCGGTAATCCGAAGGGTCTGACGCGGCTGGCCGATCTCGCCGGTGGCAAGATCCGCTTCGTCAACCGGCAGCCCGGCTCGGGTACCCGCCTCTGCCTCGATTTCCTGCTGGCGCAGCAGGGTGTGCAGCCGGCCAGCATCCACGGCTACAGCCATGAGGAGTTCACCCATGCCGCGGTCGCGGCTACAGTGGCCAGCAGCATGGCCGATGCCGCCTTCGGCATCGAGGCCGCCGCTCGCGAGCAGGGTCTCGACTTCGTGCCCGTCGTCAATGAACACTACTACATCGCCTCGCGCAGCACGCTGCTGCAGCGTCCGGGCATGAGGAAGCTGCTCGCATGGCTGGACAGCCGCGAATTCCGGCGCCTGGTCAATGAACTGGCGGGTTACCGTTCAGTGGCCGCGCTGCGCTGGGTCGACGCAGCCGAGGTCATCGAATAACCGGGCTACGCCCTGCTAAAATCCGGCCATCCCTGCATCGAGGAATGCCCCATGAGCACCAGTCCGACACTGCGCGAATTGTCCTGCGCCGATGACTACGATCCCAATTCGATGCCCGTGCCCAGGGCGCGGGAGGTCATCGCCCGTTTCCTCTCGCCGGTCACCACCGTCGAACGCGTGGCCGTGCGCGCCGCGTTGGGCCGGGTTCTTGCCGAAGACCTGGTATCGCCGGTCGATGTGCCGTCCCACGACAATTCGGCGATGGACGGTTATGCCGTGAGCTTTGCCGACCTCAAGGCCAATGGCAAAACCAGCCTGAAAATTGCCGGCAGCGCCTTTGCAGGCGTGCCCTACTCCGGTGAATTGAAGACCGGCGAGGCCGTGCGCATCATGACCGGCGGCGTGGTTCCCGCGGGTGCCGACACCATCATCATGCAGGAACATGCCGAGGTACAGGACGGCCAGGTCAGCGTCGGGGGCGGACACAAAAAGGGGCAGAACCTGCGCAAGGCCGGCGAAGACCTGCAGCGCGGCCAGCCGGCGCTGCACCGCGGCCAGCCCCTGCGGCCCGCCGAAATCGGCCTGATCGCCTCGCTGGGCATCGCCGAAGTCCCGGTCTACCGTCGGTTGCGCGTCGCCTTTTTCTCCACCGGCGACGAACTGGTGTCCATTGGTTCGCCGCTGGGGGAAGGCCAGATCTATGACAGCAACCGCTATACGATCTACGGCATGCTCGTCCGCATGGGGTTTGAAGTGGTCGATATGGGCGTCGTACGCGACGATCCGAAGCTGCTGGAGGCCGCGTTCCGCGAGGCGGCGGCGGTCGCTGACGTGGTGATCACCAGCGGCGGCGTATCGGTCGGCGAAGCCGATTTCGTCAAGGAATTACTGAACAAGCTCGGTGAAGTGGTGTTCTGGAAAATCGCGATGAAACCTGGCCGGCCGCTGGCCTACGGCAAGATCGGCAATGCCCACTTCTTCGGCCTGCCCGGCAATCCGGTGTCGGTAATGGTGACCTTCTACCAATTCGTGCGCGATGCGCTGCTGAAACTCTCCGGTCGCGATCCGATAGAGCCACTGCCGACGTTCCGCGTGCCCTGCATCTCGACGCTTAGAAAGGCGCCGGGCCGCACCGAATTCCAGCGCGGCATCCTGTCGCGCGATGCATCCGGCGCATTGAGCGTGCGTGTCACCGGCGAACAGGGCTCGGGCATACTGCGTTCGATGTCGGAGGCCAACTGCTTCATCATCCTGCCCACCGAACAGGGCAACGTCACACCGGGTACGATGGTTGAAGTGCAGGTTATGGAAGGCGTGATCTAGTACCGACCCGCACTTCCGGAAACCCGTCCGCAGCCGCCGCAAATCCGGCACCACTGGAGGAATGCCATGCCCGTTAGCCATCTCGAACACTTCCTGATCCAGACCGCGGATCTCAAAGCCACACGCGACTGGTACGTCGATGTGCTGGGCTTCCGCGAAGGACCGCACCCCGATTTCAAGTTTCCGGTGGTGTGGCTCTACCTCGGAGACAAGGACGTCGTTCATCTGACCGAGGGGGGCAAGAACGTCAGCGAGAACCGCAAGGCCTACCTCGGCCAGCAGTCCGAAGCCGTCCACGGCAGCGGCGTCGTCGACCACATGGCCTTCCGCTGCAGCGGCTTGCGCGACATGATGGCGCACCTGCAGGAGCACAAAATCGAATTCCGCAAGCGCATGGTCAGCGACCAAGGCCTGTTCCAGCTCTTCCTGCTCGACCCCAACGGCGTCAAGATCGAGTTGAATTTCTCCAATGCCGAAGCCCAGGGCGTCGAGCCGGAGCTAATGGCCTCCGCATTGCCGGCATGAGCGCGCCGCAGTGGCGCATCCGCCAATACCACTACCTGTCCGAAGACAGCCACGTCCATCCCTTCCTCGTTGACCTCTGGAGCGAGGTTCGCGAGGCCACCGGCGGGCGTGTCGAAGCCACGGTGCATGCCAAGAATGCGGGACTGCCGTCTTCGCACCTCGCTATCGTCGACCTGATGGTCGCCGGCGACATCGAATGCTACGTGCTGATGGGGGGCATCCTCGGCGGGCGCGTGCCCAGCCTTGAAATCCAAGGCCTGCCTTTCGTTTTCCGCGACCACGCCCAGGTGCATGCCACGCTCGACGGGCCGCTGGGTGCCCACCTGCAGCAGGAGCTGCGTGCCAAAGGTATCCATGCGCTGCCCCACGGCCTGCTCGAGAACGGCTTCCGCCACATCTCCACCGTGGACAAGCCCATCCACAGGGCCGCCGACCTCGAAGGCCTCCGCATCCGCATCCCGGAAGGCCGCATGTTCGCCGATGCCTTCCAGAGCCTCGGCGCGGTGCCGGTCGAGGTCAACGTGCTGAAACTCCACGATGCGCTGAAAAACCGCGAGATCGACGCCCAGGAAAACCCGCTGGCGATTACCGAGGCGCTGAAGCTGCAAGAAGTGACCCGCTGCATCGCGCTGACTTCGCACATGTGGTCGGGCTTCAACATGATGGTCAGCCTAAAATTCTGGAACCGGCTGCCGGAAGACATTCAGCAGACCATCGAGCGGGTCGCGCGCAAGCATGTCGCGCGCCAGCGCGCGCACACCGATGCGCTGAACCGCGGCCTTGAATCACGCATTGCGGGCTGGGGCATGACGGCCACGACGGTGGATCGCGGTGATTTCCGCGACCGGTTGCGCGATGCCGGCTTCTACCGCCGCTGGCGGGAAATCACCGGAGACAAAGCCTGGCAGCTGCTGGAGAGCAGTGTCGGAAGAATATCATAACTTATTGATTTTATTGTAATTTTTATTAATATTCTCGGATAAAAAAAGCCCGGCGTGGCGGGCTTTCGAATCGAATGGAATGAGACACGACGGCTATTTTTTCGCAGTCGCTGCTCCACCCTTCTGTTTTTTGTAACGGTCCGCGACCCGATCCTGGGCCTTCGCGAGCAGGTCCGCCTCTTTCTTAGCCGCTTCAGCAGCTTTTTTCTTGGCAGCTTCCGCTACTGCCGGATCCACAGGCGGTGGCGGCGGCAACTTGGCCGACGCCACCCCGATCAGGCAGCCCATCATCAACGCCGTCATGATTTTTACTGCTGTTTTTGGCGTCTTCATGCTCTCCACCCCTCCTTCATAGACGATGCAACGGCAGGGCTCGCAGTCCCGCCCCCCTTGTTGCCGGCAACCGCATCCCGATACCAGTATTCGTGGTGTTCCTTCGCCCAGACCTCGTCGACATAACCCGTGCGCATGGACTCATAGGCGCCCTCGACGCCGATGGTGCCCATGTAGATATGACCCAGCGACAGCGTCATGAACACGATTGCAGCAATGGCGTGGATAACGTTCATCTGCTGCATCAACTCGCGGCCTTGCTCGAAGTTCGGGAAATTGAGCACCAGGCCGGTGACACTGACAATCACGCCCAGCAACGTCACACCGAACCAGAACCAGGCTTTTTCGCCAGCGTTGAAACGGCCGGAAGGCACGTGCTCTCCGGTCAGCAGACCGCCGCCCTTGGCGAACCACTGCATGTCATGCGCTTTCGGCAGGTTGTCCTTCACGAAGGTGATGAACATCAGGATGGTGCAGAACGCGAACACCGGTCCGACAAAGTTGTGGATGAACTTGGACGCCGTCGCCAGCCAGGAGAACAGCGTGTAGCCGAATACCGGCAGCAGGATGTGTTTGCCGAAGAGAATCACGATACCGGTCACCGCCAGCAGCACAAAACTGATCGCAGCCCCCCAGTGAACCATCCGGTCCCAGGCGCCGAAGCGCAGCAGCTTCTTGCCGCTGGGCTTGTCATGCAGTTTGACCGGCCCCTTCAGCGAATAAAAAGCACCAATGATGATCATCATCACCACGATCAGCCAGCCGCCGTAGATCGTGATCGGGCCGTTGCGCAGTTGCCGCCAGGTCTCGCCGGCCGGCAGCATCAGCACCGAAGATTCGACACCGCGAACCTGCGTGGTCTGGTAGGGATTGTCGCCGCCGCGCACATCCCGCCACATCGGCGCGTTGTTGCCAGGCTGCACCTGCTGGCGTGCGGCCTGTTCCTGCGCCGAACTGGTGTCAGCCGCCAGCGCGGGAAACGACAATGCCGCGAACAGCGCACAGAACGCGGCAACCAGCCATTGCTTCATGACGGTCTGCATGGCTCCTCCTTTATTTTTTTAGTTGCCGCCGATGCGGACATATTCGTTCTGTCCGACGTTGCGCGCCTTGATGGTTTTTTCCCAGGCGGCGCGGTCGTTCTTGAACTGGGCGTTGTCCCAGGGCTGCTTGTCCGGCTTGCCCTGATACTGGCCCTGCTTGTAGACGGTGACCTGCGTCTTTTCACCGCAACCGGCGAGCAGCAGGAAGCTACCGGCAACGGCCGAAACGAGGATTTTTTTCATGACTTGGCTCCCGCAGGCGGCGTCGGCGCCCTTTCCGGCTTGCCGTAGGCGGTGCCCCAGCCCCAGACTTCGGCGCCCTTGCCGCGCTTCAGCACGCGGTTGCGGTAGATGTCCGCCACCACATCGCCGTCGCCACCGAGCAGCGCCTTGGTCGAGCACATCTCGGCGCAGGCCGGCAGCTTGCCTTCGGCAAGGCGGTTGCGGCCGTATTTCTGGAATTCCGCTGCAGAGTTGTCGGCCTCGGGTCCGCCAGCGCAGAAAGTGCACTTGTCCATCTTGCCGCGCATGCCGAAAGCGCCATCCTGCGGAAACTGCGGCGCGCCGAAAGGACAGGCGTAGAAGCAGTAGCCGCAGCCGATGCAGAGGTCCTTGTCATGCAGAACCACGCCTTCGGAGGTCTTGTAGAAGCAGTCGACCGGGCATACCGCCATGCACGGCGCATCCGAACAATGCATGCAGGCCACCGAGATCGATTTCTCTCCAGGCAGGCCGTCGTTCAGTGTCACCACCCGGCGGCGGTTGACACCCCAGGGCACCTCGTGCTCCTGCTTGCAGGCGGTTACGCAGCCGTTGCACTCGATGCAGCGCTCGGCATCACACAGGAATTTCATTCTGGCCATGTTGTTCTCCCGGTTCTCTGTTCGTTACGCCTTGGACACCTGGCACAGCGTGGTCTTGGTTTCCTGCATCATGGTCACGATGTCGTAACCATAAGTGGTCGCCGTGTTGACCGCCTCGCCGCGCACAATGGGCTCCGCTCCCGAGGGGTAATACTTCTTCATGTCCTCGCCCATCCACCAGCCGGCGAAGTGGAAAGGCAGGAACACGGTGCCCGCACCGACGCGTTCGGTGACCTGCGTCTTGACCTTCAGCCGCGCCTTGGTCGGCGACTCGACCCAGACATACTCGTTGTTGCGCACCCCGCGGTCGTTGGCGTCCTTCGGGTTGATCTCGACGAACATCTCCTGCTGCAGTTCCGCCAGCCAGGGATTCGACCGGGTCTCGTCACCGCCGCCCTCGTACTCCACCAGCCGGCCGCTGGTCATGATCAGCGGGTACTGCTTGCCGGCATCCTTGTTGGCGTCCTGCACCGTCTTGAACAGCACCGGCAGGCGCCAGCGGTTCTTCTGGTCGGCGTGGGTCGGATACTTCTCGATCAGGTCGGGGCGCGGGGTGTAGAGCGGCTCGCGGTGCAGCGGCACCGCATCCGGGAAGTTCCAGACCACTGCGCGCGCCTTGGCATTGCCGAAGGGATGGCAGCCATGCTCCTTCATGAACACGCGGATCATGCCGCCCGATGGATCGGTCTTCCAGTTCTTGCCTTCGGCCGCCTTTTTCTCGTCTTCCGTCAGCTCATCCCACCAGCCGAGTTTCTTCAGCAGCACATGGTCGAGTTCCGGATAACCAGTGGTCAGGTCGGCGCCCTTGGAATGCGAACCGTCCTCGGCCAGCAGGTTGACACCGTCCTTCTCGACGCCGAAGTTGGCGCGGAAATTGCCGCCACCGTCCATCACGTGCCGGTCGGTCTGGTACAGGTTCGGCGAGCCCGGATGTTTGATGGCGGGCGTGCCGAAACACGGCCAGGGCAGGCCGAAGTAGTCACCGTCCAGCACGTAACCGGTCTTGGCGTCTTTGCCGCCTTTCGCGCGCAGGGTCTTGATGTCGAAGACGTGCATGTTGCGCATGTGCGCCTGCAGCCGTTCCGGGGACTGGCCGGTGTAGCCGATGGTCCACACACCGCGATTGATCTCGCGTAGCGTGTCTTCCATATCCGGTTCGTCCATGCCACCCTTGCCCTTGCTGAGCTTGATCTTGGCGGTGAACTCCTTGGCGAAACCGAATTTCTGCGCCAGCTGGTACATGATCATGTGGTCGGTACGCGCCTCGAACATCGGGTCGATAACCTTCTCGCGCCACTGGATCGAGCGGTTCGAGGCCGTGCAGGAACCGGCGCACTCGAGCTGGGTGGCCGCCGGCAGCAGGTAGACGCCGTCCTTGCGTGCCATTGCGGCCATCGCCGCGGTGGCCGAGGGATATGGATCAATCACCACCAGCGTGTCGAGCTTCTTGATCGCGTCAATCATCTCCTTGCCGCGGCTCTGGCTGTTCGGTGCATGGCCCCAGAACACGACCGCTTTGACGTTATTGTCCTGGTCGATCAGCTCATTCTTTTCCAGCACCGCGTCGATCCAGCGCGACACCGTGATGCCCGGCTTGGTCATCATGCCCGGCGCGAACTGCTTCTTGATCCACTCGAAATCGACGCCCCACACATTGGCAAAGTGTTTCCACGACCCCTCGGCAATGCCGTAGTAACCCGGCAGCGAATCCGGGTTCGGGCCGACGTCGGTCGCGCCCTGCACGTTGTCGTGTCCGCGGTAGATGTTGCAGCCGCCGCCGGAGACGCCGACATTGCCCAGCGCCAGCTGCAGAATGCAGGAGGCGCGGACGATGGCATTGCCGTTGGTGTGCTGGGTCTGGCCCATCGCCCAGACAATCGTGCTGGGCCGGTTCTTGGCCATCTTCTCGGCCACGTCGCGGACCTCGGCCTCCTTCATGCCGGTGACCTTCTCTACCTCCTCCGGCGTCCATTTCGCGGCCTCTTCCTTCACCTTGTCCATGCCGTAGACGCGGGCCTTGATGTAGTCCTTGTCTTCCCAGCCGTTCTTGAAGATGTGGTGCAGCATGCCCATCAGGAATGCGACGTCGGTTCCCGAACGGATGCGGTAGTAGGTGTCGGCCTTGGCCGCGGTGCGGGTGAAGCGCGGATCGACGACGATCACCTTGGCGCCGTTTTCCTTGGCGTGCAGCGTGTGCAGCATCGACACCGGATGCGCCTCGGCCGCGTTCGAACCGAAGAACAGGATGCACTTCGAGTTCTGCTCGTCGTTGTACGAATTGGTCATCGCGCCATAGCCCCAGGTGTTCGCGACGCCGGCGACCGTGGTCGAGTGGCAGATCCGCGCCTGGTGGTCCATGTTGTTGGTGCCGAAGAAGGACACGAACTTGCGCAGCAGGTAGGACTGTTCGTTGTTGTGCTTGGAGGAGCCGATCCAGAAGGTCGCGTCGGGCCCGGATTCCTTGCGCACCTTCAGCAGGCGGTCACTGACCTCGGTCAGCGCCTGGTCCCAGGAGATTTTCTCCCACTTGCCGTCCTTCAGCTTCATCGGCGAGCGCAGACGGTGCGAGATCTCGTGCATACCGTGTTCGCGGATCGAGGCGCCCTTGGCACAGTGCGCGCCGAGGTTGATCGGCGAATCAAATACCGGTTCCTGGCGCACCCAGACGCCGTTCTGGACCACCGCATCGATCGCGCAGCCCACCGAGCAGTGGGTGCAGATCGTGCGCTTTACCTCGACCGTGCCGCCTGAGGCCTTTTCTGCGGCCTCGGCCTTGCGCATGACCGGGAAAGGCAGTTGGGACAGCGCCGCGGCGCCGCCGGCGGCCATGCCGCTGCGCTTGAGGAAGGTGCGGCGGTCGATGGTGCTGCCGAGGAAGGCTGATGCGCCGCGCGCAAGCCGGCTCGGTGCGGCGGCAGTCTGGCTCGATTTCCGGGTGAGTAACATGGGGCGCTCCTCAGACCTTGGTGGTTTCGTAATAACGGCGGACATGCGCCGTCAGCTGGTAGCCCTTGCCCTGCTTCGCCGCCTGCCTGTCCTCAGGGGCCGTTTCGCCGGCCGTCCTGGTGGCGACCACGGCGGCAGCTGCCACGCCGCCGGCACTTGCGGCAACAAGAAATTTTCTGCGGCTCAGTTGTGTGCTCATGTCGTTCCTCCTTCAGGCAAGCTCGAAATATTCAGATTCGTTGGCAAAAAAGGCTGCGGCAAACCGGGAAACGCTGCGGTAAAACGAAGTCTGGCCGGCACCATCCAGCGCGGCGCACAGTGCCGCAAACCACGGTGCCAGATAGCTGCGGAAAAAAATCTGCTGCGCCGCGAATGAAACGTCCGGCGCGGCATCATCGACGATAAGCCCGCGCATTACATCGCAGAGTGCGGATATGTGGTCCTCATACTCCACGGCCTCATCGGCGCGCCGGTAACCGAGTTTCATCAGGTCATCGCGCAACTCGGCGAGCAGGTGCCCCTTGCGCCGGCCCTGCATGTAGCTCGAGGCATACAAGGACACCGGCGGGCGCCCGGTGCTGACAAAAGCCTCGTCGAATTCGCTGCGGATGGCTCCGGCATCGGCCTGCCGGGCGGCGTCGGTGAGCGCCTGCCAAGCATCGTGCAGTTCACCTGCGGTTTCGCCGATCACATCGCTGGAATCGGCGATCCGTTGCAGCAGTTCGGGGCCGGGCGCGGCGATAAAGAGATGGCTCAGCAGGCCGTAAAGCGCGCTGCGGATGCCGTCACCATCCTCCCTCGCGGAAGATGCAGGCACAGCCTGTCGCCCTGTCATTGCCGTCGCGCTGATCATTTTCTGCCGTCGCAGCCAATATGTGAAACAGTGCCTATCTTAGGTGCGTTTTTTCCAAACTTCCACCGTCATCGCGCCAAAAACGACCGTTATGAACAGGACATGTCAGACATCATTTATGTTGCCATGCCGCGAATTCTGCAGCAGGTCGACGACCCGGCAATCCGCGCACATCTTGATGCGATCCAGTGCGCCGGGCTCGGCAAACATCGAATGCTGGCCCAGCCGCGACAACATGCCATCGACCATCTGCTTGGTTCCAAAAGGTTTTCCGCACTTGATGCAGTCAAAGGCCTGTGCCTCGTTGAGAGTCCGTGCCGCTTTCGCCTGAGCGGTCAGCAGCAGGCGTGGTTGCAGCGACAAGGCCTGTTCGGGGCATGTGCGTACGCACAATCCGCATTGCACGCAATTCTGTTCAAGGAAACGCAAGGCTGGCGTTTCCTTGGAATCGAGCAGCGCACCTTCCGGACAGGACCCGACGCAGGCCATGCAAAGGGTGCATTTTTCCTTGTTCACCACGACGCTGCCGTAAGGCGCGCCCGATTTCAGAGCAACCGAGTCGGTCTTTTTTGGTGCATGGCTGCGCAGGTGGTCGAATACGAAATCCAGCGTCCCGCGCTTGTCATTACCCAGGTTGAAGCCCGCCTCGGGCAGCGATGCCGGGCGCGGCAGGGTCCACAGGCGGCTCTCCGCGTCGCCCCAATCACTGACAGTCAACCAGCAGGCACGCTCGCCCTCGTAGCCGAATCCTGCGAGCAGTTCCTGCGCCAGTGCAACCTGGCGTTCGCCGGCTTCGACATAAGCCGCTGCTTCCGAGCCCGCGCCGAGCGCGATGACCTGCGCCGCGCCCAGTGCAATGGCGCCGAGCATCAGGTCGATGCCGATGGCCGCCACATGCAGCACCTCGACCGGAATCAGGTCCGCCGGCAGTCCCCTGCCCCGGCGCGCCAGCAGCGCGAGCAGTTCGCGGCCGTCGCTGCCGTTGTGAAACAGCAGCCGCGGATTGCGACCGCCAGCGGCGCGGTAAGCCTTCAGTGCCGCCTTCAGCCGCGCGCCGGTATCGGCCACGCGCGGGTACGCATAAGTCATGGCTCCCGAGGGGCAGACCGTCGCGCAGCCGCCGCAGCCCATGCACAGGTGCGGCTCGACCTCGATTCTGTTTTCCTTCAGTACGCTGCTGATTGCGCCGGTGGAACAGACGTCGATGCACTGCGTGCAGCCGGTGATGCCGGAACGGGCATGTGCGCAGACCTTCTCGCGATAGACAAAGAATTTCGGCTTTTCGAAATGTCCCGTCAGCTGCGCCAGCTTTCCTGCGGCCAGCGCCTGCTCCAGCGGATCCCGGCCCGGCGCGAAATAACCCTGAGGCGGCTGCTCGGTGCGGATGTGCGGCGTGTCGTCAAGATCGAGCACCAGGTCGAAACGATCCTCGCGCGGTGATTCGCCGCGGCCGAAATCGATCGCCTGCACCGTGCCGCAGGCACTGACGCATTTGCGGTGGCTTTTGCATTTTTGCAGGTCGATCTGGAAACTGAAATCGATGGCCTGCTCGGGGCAGACCTCGATGCAGGCGCCGCAGCGCGTGCAGGCTTCGAGGTCGATGGGATTGCGCTGCGTCCATTGGGCCGAAAAGGCGCCGAGATAACCGGAAAGCGCACCGACCGTGCCCGACAAAACGGGGTAGCGGCGTTCGTCCGGCAGTTCCGCCCCGCGCCCGTCGTCGCTCATCAGCACCGTCACCGAAAACTGCTCCGCCAGCCGGCCGGCCCAGGGCAGCGCCGCCGCGCCGGGACCGATGATCAGCAGATCATTTCCCGCTTCATAGTTCACCGTCGGTACCGGTTCCGGATCGGGAAGATCGGCGGCCGCAATCAGCGCCGCCATCTTTGCAGAAGCCCGGGCACCCTCTTCCGACCAGCCTGCGGTTTCCCGGATGTTGACGAAACGGATCGTGCCCTGCCCGCCCATTTCCTGATGCAGTGCCGAGAACAGTGGCGCCTCCTGTGTGCAGCCGACCAGCAGGTCGTCGCCGGATTTCACCGCGGCTTCGAAGCTGGCGAGGTGGTGGCGGCAGAGTTCACTGCGCACCGGCGGCAGTTCACCTGCGCCCAACGCGCCGGCAAGCGCCTTGCTGTCGACGGTCATGGTCTTGTTGCAATTGCAGAGCAGCGTTTTTTGCCTCATGGGGAATCCGCTGAAAAGAAAGTGTGCGCAGTCTACGCGGTTTGCGGCGGCGCTCCGGGATCGTCGTCCGGTTTTTGTGCCACCGGCACGGGCTCCGCCGGATTCTCCGCCGGCGGCGGCGTGGCATCCGCCTCGCCTGCGGCCAGCGTCGCGGCTTCCGCTGCCTGCGTCTCGATTTCCTGCTGCGGCGTCATTGCGCGCCGCTTCTGCGCCTCGTCGTCCGTTTCCTGCGCCCAGCCGATTATCTTCTGCGCCTGCTTCAACTCCGCGAGCATCGCGGCAGGCAGCGGGTCGGAAACCGAATAGTCGTCGATATAGACATCGAGGCCGTCCATCACGTTGAAATGCGGATCACTGAACATTTTTTTCAGCGCTGCGCGGCGCAGGGTCTCGTCGACCTTGGGGTGCAGAAAACCGCGGTAATCGGAGTCGATGCCCAATTGCTCCACCGGCGGCAACGGCGGCGGCTCTTCTGCGGCGGCGGGTGTCGCCGGAGCCGGGGGTTTCAGCGCCTCCTCGCGCGCTTCGCGCTTGCGGCGCGACCAGCGCGAGAGGAATTCTTCAGGGGTTTCGGCGGG
>VFQN01000190.1_pt1 | contig 127236 bp, 94 predicted proteins | sample 3512371 | NCBI WGS metagenome assembly VFQN01 (sample SAMN10412370, study PRJNA504923) | tailings metagenome | isolation source: Replicate 2 from Balatoc abandoned mine | place: Philippines: Itogon, Benguet | collected 2017-08-28 | reverse complement strand
GTAATTCGTAATTCGTAATTCGTAATTCGTAATTCGTAATTCGTAATTCGTAATTCGTAATTATTCCCACATCTGTTCCCAACCTCCTTCCCGGAATAAGTACCATAATAGCTCAAGTACAGATCAAGCATAGATACAGCATAGATAGAGCATAGATACAGTATGAAAATGTTATAAATCCAACATGCATTTTTAGGTCGTTTCCACCACTTTTAACACCAATTTCCCATATTAATCTCACCCCAGATTCCATTAGTCTTGACTCCTATCTCCATTCCCTTTCTCAAAAATGCGCAATTCAACATTCACAACTCGCAATTCACAATTCGTAATCCAGACATAATCAACAATAAGTTTTGTATCCATTATTAAAAGTTATAAATTGATCAGATAAACAATAATCACTACATTATGAAAAAAAATTTACTATTCTTATTTGTGGGTCTAATGAGCCTGCATACTTCCGCACAAGTTTTAAGCGATCCTTCTTTGGAAACCAGCGGTCCGAGCAATTCACCCTGGGTTTCTACTTCCTCCAATTTCGGGACATCATTCTGTGATGCAGCCAGCTGTGGAAGCTGTGGCGGACCTTGTGTTCCTAACACCGGATCCTGGTATGCCTGGTTTGGTGGAACTCAGAATGCCGAAGTCGGAACCATCGCACAGGGCTTTAATGCAACCACTGCGGGAGCCGGAACGCTGACGTATTACCTGAAAGTTCCGATGAAAGGAGCTATCGGTGACACACTTTCCGTAATAATGGACGGTCTTCCACTCAATAAAATAAACACGGTTGATTCCATCGGTGCTTATCAGCAAATGACGGTGAATGTCGGTGCGGTTACAATGGGGTCGCACAACCTCACAATCCGCTTTCAAAAACAAGCCAGTGCTACAGCAGTAAACGTGTTGGTCGATGACGTTCAATTAACAATCGGAGGTACTGTGAGCGTGCAAGAAATTGATTTCAGCAATGGAATTCAAATTTCCAACAACATGGAATCCGGAGAAATTGTGGTTGCTTATAACTTCAATGAAAATCAGAATGTCCGTTTATCCGTTACGGATATCAGCGGAAAAGTAGTGTACAACGGTCTATTTAGCAACCAAACGGCTAACGAGCATTCAATCAACTCGAATGACTGGTCTTCCGGAATGTACAATGTCACATTAACATCCGATAAAGGTTTGGTAAAAACCAAAAAGGTGGTTGTTAACTAAATTAAAACAGTCGGGGCGTCCCGCACATGCGGGATTCGCCCCGACTGTTTTCCAATGATTTCTTCGAGTTAAAAAATATTCGACCAAACTCCGCATTTGTTCATTTCATAAAATCTTTCAGTAACTACTAAATACGTTCAGCTTTTCCCATGTCGCTGAACACAGGACGAATACCCTTCTGCTACCCTGTTTCGCCACTTCAAAAGTGCTCTAACCGGTCTCAATTTTTATTGAAATTGTAAAACAAATCAGTTACCTTAGATACACTTAATGTCAAAATTTCGGTCAGTTCTCTCATTCCCCCACTCTAGTCCGGCTGATTGTAATGTTTGAAAAGTAATGTGGTAGCAAACTAAACACAACTATTTATTCATGGCTTCACTCAATCCGATTACAGGTGCTTTGGGCGAACAAAAAGCCGCGCATTTACTGCGTCGTGCTACTTTAGGACCCAGATTGCAAGATATCTCCAGTTTTTCAGGGATGACGGCGCAAGCAGCATTTACCGCTCTTTCGCAAAACCAGGTCGCACCTCCTCTTCCGATTGATCCTTTAAGCGGAACCGATTGGGTGTATCCGAACAGCATGGATCCGAATCAATTCGGAACAACATTATCCGATTACACACGCAGCTGGTGGTTGGAAAACATGCGGGCATCAGCTCCCAATCTCACCGAGCGGATGATTTGGTTCTATCATACACATTTTCCGATGATCATGAGCCGGATTGAAGGAAATCCGCAATTCGCACTTGATTACCTGCGTTTGCTGCGATTTTACGCTTTGGGGAACTATAAGAATCTGACCAAAGCAATTTGTATCGACAATGCGATGCTGATTCATCTCGACGGAAACCTCAATATCAAAGGAGTTCCGCAAGAGAATTTCGCGCGGGAATTCCTCGAATTGTTTACCGTCGGAAAAGGCGAAGAAGTGAGCCTGGGAGATTATACCAATTTCACAGAAGATGATGTAAAGGCATTAACCAAAAGCTTAACCGGCTGGGGAATTGATCCGAGTTTCCAGACTATTGATCCGTTAACAAATTTTCCGACCGGGAAAGTAAAAGGAAGCGCAACAACCTCTTCTCAGCACGACGTGACTTCGAAACAATTTTCAGGAGCCTTCAACAATACGGTTATTCAAACAGGAAGTGTTACCGGTTCGAATGCAGCTGTAACCGCTGTTTATACGGAACTGGATGACATGATCAACATGATCTTCAACTCTCCTCACACGGCAAAAAACCTCTGCAGAAGAATCTACCGGGAATTTGCCTATTATGAGATTACAGCAGAAATAGAAACAGACATTATCGAACCATTGGCAACAGTGCTCGTAAACAATAATTTCGATATTCTTCCGGTTCTGGAAGTCCTGTTCCAAAGCGAACATTTCTATGACCTCGACACTCCGATTACGGAAGACAACAATATCGGTGCAATCATCAAATCTCCGGTAGATCTGGTAATCGGAACCATGCGTTTGTTCAACTTAACGGTTCCTGATAAAACAACACAATTGCCTGCACATTATGACATGTACAGCCAGTTGATCGGGGAATTGAGTCTCCAGGGAATTGAATTATTCGAACCTTACGACGTAGCCGGATACGAACCTTACTTTCAATACCCGGATTTTCACCGCTACTGGATTTCATCCAATTACCTGGCAAACCGCTATAAGTTTTCAGAATTACTGATTTCCGGTTTCACTGGAACAAACGGTGTTTTGCTAAAACTGGATATCGTAGATTTTGTGGAAACGAATTGTTCCAATCCCGGAGATCCGACAATCCTCATCCAGGAATTGGTCAAGTGGCTTTTCCCGATCACTTTGGACACGGTTCGCTTCAACTATTTCAGAGATACCGTTCTGCTGGATCAACTTCCGGCATCAAACTGGACAGCTGAATGGAGCAATTATGTCAATACAAGCAGCGATGTCAACGTGCGTTTGCAGTTGGAATCACTTGTCATGGCCATGATGCAGTCACCGGAATACCAATTATTTTAAAGCGAACCCGATGGATAGAAGAAACTTTGTACGCATTTCATCCTTATTGGGAACCGGAATGCTATTGAAATTAAACGGTATTCCTTTACATGCAGCTGAAGGAAACGGATTTCTGCACCAGATTGCCAAATCCAGTTTAAACAACCGGGTTTTGGTCTTAATACAACTCCACGGAGGAAACGACGGACTGAACATGGTGATTCCGATCAATCAATACGGGAATTACTACAATCTGCGGCCAAATATTGCCATTCCACAGAGTGGTTCCCGGCAATACATTACACTCGACAATAACCTGCCGGCAAACAAACAAGTTGGTCTGCATCCCGATATGGTCGGATCGAAAGCGATGTATGACAATGGTCACATGGCCATTATCCAGAATGTTTCCTATGAAAACATGAACGGTTCGCACTTCCGCAGCCGGGATGTCTGGTACATGGGCGGCGATTACAACGAGTATTTCAATTCCGGCTGGATGGGTCGCTATTTCGAGCATTATTATCCGGATTATCCGACCGGTTATCCGAATCCGACTGTTCCCGATCCCTTAGCGCTTGAAATCGGAACGGGAGTTTCGCTTGCTTTTCACCGAAACCAGGGAATTCCTGCCGGACTTTCCATTCAGAATCCGGATGCGTTTTACAACCTGATTAACAGTGTGGGAGCAGATCCGCCGGTCAACTTCCCTCCTACACATGCGGGCGATGAAATCGAATACATCATGCAGATCGAAAAGCAGTCGAACAATTATGCGCAACGTCTGAAAGATGTTTACAATGCCGGAGCGAATTCCGGAACGGTTTACCCGGATTTATATCCCTACATCGCACCGAGCGGAGCGTTACACAACCCGTTGGCTCCGCAATTAAAGATCATTTCACGACTCATCAGCGGCGGAATCGGAACCAAGATTTTCCTGTGCCGGATCGGAGGTTTTGACACGCATGCCAACCAGGTCATCAATTCAAATACCACCATGGGTTCGCACGCGGCTTTATTGTATCATATTTCCTCTGCCGTAAAAGCATTTTACGATGATTTGGGAGCTTTAGGTTTGTCGGATCGCGTTCTGACAATGACGTTCTCTGAATTCGGCCGCCGGGCTGCATCCAATGCCAGTTATGGAACAGATCATGGAAATGCTGCTCCAATGCTCGTTTATGGAACCTGTTTGAATCCGGGAGTTTACGGTGACAATCCTGATTTACAAAACCTTCAAAACGGAAATATTCCGCTCCAACACGATTACAGGCAGGTTTTCAGTTCAGTAGTGAAAGACTGGTTCGGAGCTCCGGAAGCAGCAATTCAACACGTCAAATTTGAAGATTTCATCGATAATCGTGTCGACTATATTCAATGTAAGGAATTGAGCACGAAAGAACTCTTTAAAGAAAATCTGTGGATGAAGTGCTATCCGAATCCATCCAATTCTTCGATCAATATCAATTATGCTTTGCAAAAAGAATCCGCAGTGCATATTGAGGTCAAAGATCTTTCCGGGCGCACAATCGGAAAAATTTCCAATGCTCCGGGCGTTCCGGGAGAACATACGCTGAATTTCGATCTGTCGCGATACGCAAACGGAACATACATTGTGACCTTTGTTGCCAATGAATCCGTCATTCTCACTGAAAAAGTAATCCTTTCCAAATAAACATGCCAAACAGAATTTTATTTTTCTTCGCTGTTCTGATGCTCTCTTACCACGGGCAAAGTCAGAACTACACTGTTCACAGACAACACAAGGTTTACATCGGCTTATCCGGTGGAATGAACTTCAGCAAACCACACGTAACCAAAGATTACAGCTTACTTGTCGGCACACCGCAATCTCCGGAAAATTTGGGAGAAAAATCATACGAACCGCTTTTCAAGAATTCAGGATCACAATTCGGTTTGTATCTTTCTTTTTCTTTTACCAAGAAATTTTCGGTTGTTTTGGAACCGACTTATCAAATCAGCAGTTTCAATTACCGCACGGCTTATTCCTGGACGGATACTGTGAACGGAGCAGATTTTGCAATGGAAATGATGCATCAGCAAAAACTTTCCTGGGTGAATCTTCCCTTGTTGGTGCGCTGGGATTTTACGATGAACCAGTTTTCGCCTTATATCCAGGCCGGAATCTTCACTGGTTTCCGCACTCATGCGAAGAAAACGATCTACTATGATTACACGATTGATGAAAAAGTGGATAAGGAATCTTCCGACAGAACGCAGGAAGCTGACCTGACACAGCATATCAATAAAGCGAATTTCGGGATTTCCGCCGGTGCCGGATTGACTTTCTTCTCCAATTACTTTGCGATTAGCCTGGAGAGCAATTTCCGCTACGGATTCCGTTCGATTGTCAATGACAAAAACCGCTATGCAGATCATACAGGTTTCAGCGTTCAATACCTGGATGTCATGGATCAGTTGAAACTCATGAATCTCGATATTCAATTGTCGATCATGTTCCCGATAGACAACTCGATTTCCTTAGGGATTTTAAGAAAAAGAAGACATTAATTGCATCATACACAACGCATTTTTATGAAACTGTTCATTTATTTTATGTTGATTTCAGGCTTTTCGGTTTTCCTGTCAGCCTGTAAAAAGGATTCCAAACCGGAAGATTCCTTTATCAAAATCTATGATGATCAAAACGGTAATAAGCATTTCTATCCTTTAAGCATGGTAGCATCTGGCGAAGGATACCTTGTTTTAAGCGCGTATGACGGCTGGAGAATCCATTTGATGAAGATTGATAAGGAAGGTGAATTTGAATGGAATTACGAGCTTCCTGCGAACTATGTCAACGCTGTTCCGAACCTGATCCAGCGCAACGGACAAAACTACCTGGTTTGCATGGACGCAGTCGGTTTGTTTGCCTATGTGTTGAAAATCGACGAAAGTAATCATTCCATAAGTGAAGTTTCCAACTTCCCTAATGTGCTTTATCCGACTTATGCTTACAATTCCGGGCAGGATGTTTACATCCAAAACTACGATCGTTTGAGTTATGAAACCGGGATTCACCGTTTGACGAGTGATCTGACCGGAATTTCGCAATCCGGAAGCGTCAACATTTTTACCGATGTGGAAGAACGGATCGTCAATCATGTAAGTTATACCGGAAACCGGATTCCGTTCTTTGTGAGTTCCACTCCGGATCAAAACTACATTGTCATGAACGGATTCTACAATTACAGTTTTTCGCTGATCTTCCTGAATCCGGATTTGTCTTTTGCAGGAGTTTACAACGGAGCAGGTTTCAATGGCGGATTGGCGGCTCTTTCTCCTTCCGGAGGTTCCCAGTTTTCATTGGCCCGTTTTTCCTACGACAACCTTTATTACAATGCAAGCGCATCCCTGACTCCTACAACCATTGATATCGCAGAATCCATTCCTGCCCAGGGACAATCGGAACTGGATGCCAAAAAGCCTGTTTTGATCAAAGATGTTTCCATCAACGGAAGCCAATACAAAACATTTCTATCTTCCACACGAAGCAATCAGATTCTGCTGAGCCTATATTCCGGCGGAAGCCTTGTCGGGAAGAAATACCTTGGGAAAAACAATCCTTATACCGTTTGTGATTTCATTCAAACCGAAGACAAAGGATTGAATATTCTGATCCAGGCGAAAATCATGGGAAGTTTCGACCGGATCGGATTGATTAAATTATCGAAAGAGCAAGTAGAAGCAATCGTAGACTGATCTTCTGAATCGTATAAAAAAGTCGGGGCGAAAAATTTTTCGCCCCGACTTTTTTAGTGATCTATCTTTTATCTGTAATTAAGCAATTGTTTCATCTAAAAAGCGATTATTAGATGCAATGGTGAACTTTCCTTCGTCGCGAACAAGATTGATATCCATTCGTCCCAGTTTCAAGCCCCCGTAACCAACCTGGTTCACAAAAACTGCTTTTCCGTTCTTGTTCTTAAATTCCTGCATTTCTTCCAGGAACGTATGCGTATGCCCTCCGATAATCACATCGATATCAGAAGTTGAAGCTGCCAGTACTTTATCCGAAACCTGGTTTGTTGTGTATTCATATCCTAAATGCGACAAGCAAATAACCAGATCGCAACCTTCTTTTCGCAGTAAATCAGCTTGTTTTTGTGCCGTTTGAATCGGATCCTGGTACGTCATTCCCTGCCAGTTTTCTCTCGGAACAAGACCTTGCAGGTTCACTCCTACTCCGAAAACTCCGATTTTAAATCCGCCCTTGTGAAGAATGGTATGTGGCAGAACCACTTCTGCAAGTGGTGTGGAACTCAACTCGTAATTTGCATTCACCACTTTGAACGACGCATGAGATAAAGCGCTTTTATACGCTTCCATCCCGATATCGAAATCATGATTTCCAAGCGTCACGATATCGTAGTTCATTGCTGCCATGGATTTCATTTCCAACACGCCATGAAACTTATTGAAATAAGGTGTTCCCTGGAAAATATCTCCTGCATCCAGCAACAACACGTGTTCTTCCTGCTTCCTGATCTGTTCGATTAAAGCCGCTCTCCTGGAAACTCCGCCCATATTCGGAAACTTCGGATGGTTGACAGGAAACGGGTCGATATTCGAATGTGTATCATTGGTATGCAGAATGACCAACTTTTGTTGTTTTTTCTTCGCACTGATCAGCGAGGGAGCAATCATAGCGGCTCCTGCAACGACACCGGCTTGTTGCAAAAATAATCTTCGTTCCATATTACCAATTTATTCTTTCTTGCGGAGAATATGTAATTTTTTTCTCTTTTTTAACAGCTTCAATGATAAAATCACGGAACAATACATTGGTATCCAGGCGATCCAGCGGATTGTTAAAAAAGAACATATTGTCTCCGCCATTTGCCAGGAAATCGGAAGTAATGACCCAAAAGTATCCTTTTTGCATTGCCTGGGAATCCGGAAATTCCAGTTTTCCTTTGATCAACGAAAAACCTCCGATCGGTTCTCCCCCTTTTTCCTTCAGGTATGCCTCCATTTCCGGAATTTTATCCAGCGACAATTTCAAATATACCATCCGGTTGTCAAACGGCATGACTTTATAGACATCACCGACTGTAATCGGTCCTTTCGGAATATCTGCCCGCAAACCTCCGATATTGATAAAAGCAACAACGGGTTCCTGTTTGAAAAAGGAGCTGTCTTTTGCTTTTGCAATCAGCCTGTCACAAAGCCAAAAACCGAGCGTTGAATTCGGTCTTCCGGCTACCAGATCATTGGTTGTTTCGCCTATTACCTGGCCGAATTCCTTCATCATTTCCCTGCGGTAGGGAGCAATCAAAGAATCCATTTCTACAGATGATTTGGAAGAACCGTCAATATCCTGTTTCGATCCTTTTATCTGTAAATGATAAGAGCAGGCTGTGACACCTGCTCCTATTAGAAAAAAAAGAAAAATGATTTTCTTCATGTTTATTTTTAATTCTTAAGAATTGTTTTCTGAGCTTGTCCGTATGGCGTGCTTACTTTCACAAGATACGAACCTGCTTTCAAATCCTGAATATTTAATTCAACCAAAACCTGGTTAATTCCTTCAGCAGACTTCACTACTTTTCCGTCCATTGAAACAATCTCGTATCCTGTAATGGTTGTTGCATCAACATTCATCAACAATACGTTTGTTACCGGGTTCGGGTACAAGATAAATCCGTTCAACAAGGCTTCTTCAACAGCTGCTGTACATCCCAAAGACTGGTAGCTAACATTTGTAAAGTTTACAAAACAAGCGTAGTTCGGGTTATCCACAAACGGGTTTCTGTTATCCTGAAGTGAATCCAAAAAGTCATTTCTTGAAATTTCCCATGCATCCGGTAAATCCTGCATATTCCATTGCTTCAAGATCGCCTGATCCTGTCCGTAAGGAATAGAGCTGCTGATTGGATTCGGGAATCCCCAGTTGTTACCTGAAACAGTTGTATAACAAATTGCTTCATACATCATTGCTCTTGCAGCATCACCTTTGTGCTCGTCTCTTGGTTCAAACACTTGCTTACCGTTTGCATCTGTTCCGAATTTACATCCAAGGAAAGTAGTTGTTGCATTCACAACTTTTCCTAACGGGTAGTTACTTCTCAAAGCGTTTGCGTTGTTCTGGTTTGTAGGGAACAAATGGTGGTAATCATTGTATTCAGGTAAAGACTGAGCCGGGTTTGTAGGCATCCATGAATGCGGGTATGTGTGCTCACGGCTGTAACCATTTGTTGTGAAATCAAACGGTTCTGTAAAGATTTTGTTTTCACCACTGTAAACACACGTAATCACACGACGGTTCAAAGTTGTATCTCTTGAAGCAAACAATCCGATCATCAAGTTTCCGTAGTTGCTGTAGAATTGCATTTGGTGCGGATTTGTCAAGTTGTGCAAGTCTGCAACGAATGTCGGGCTGCTAGTTGAAATAGCTGCATAGTAATTCGCAGGCTGCATAGAACCGGAAGAAGTTACGTTTGCTGTCAACGGAGCAGTTGTCAGATAATTTCTGTATGTTCCAGGTCCGTTGTAAGCATATACAGCAAAGTAATAACCTGTACTTGCAACAATGTTATTCGGAGTAAATCCGGTTTGAGATCCGGAGAAAACTACCTGAGCATCTCCTACATTGTCTCCACGCTGGTAAACAGTTCCGTCAACAGGAACACCTGTAATAGCAGAACCTTTTTTACGCAAAACAAGGAATCCTTCAGCAGTTGAAGCCGTAAATGATCCTGTCAATCTGTAAGATTTTACATTTGAGAATACCAGGTTTGTCGGTTGAGCAGCCGGCTCAGTTGCCAAAGTACCACCAATTCCGTACAAGTTAATCACATATGCCGCTTCATCAGCATCATTGCTGTTAATTGTAAGTACTGCATTTCTGTTTCCTGCCGCAGCCGGTGTAAAGTTCACTACCAAAGGCTGTGTTGCAGTTGCAGCAACTGTTGAAGGGAAAGATGCAACCGTAAAATCAGCTGCGTTAGCTCCCGAAATAACTGCACTTGAAATATTCAATGTATTCGCAGTTCCAAGGTTTTCAATGTCAAAAGTAAACGGAGTCATTGTTGCAACCGGAGAACTCACAGCTTGTGTACCTCCTGAAACAACTGTTGAACCGCTATACTTCACGTTGATTTCCTGTGCAGGAGTCGCAGCACCTACAGCAATACTCACATCATCCAACCCGATATTTCCTCCAACTTTATTCGTATAGATAAATCGGATATAACGTGTTGATGCCTGTGGGTTATCAGTAAACAACTGATATGTTCCAGCAGGAGGTGCTGTATGCGTATGAAGTGTAGTATACGTTGTTCCGTTTCCGGACTCTTCAACTGTAAAAGTACCTCCGCTAAAAGAGTTTCCTGTCAAATAATAAGTCAAAGCTCCAGGGTTACTTGCAAAGTAAATGATCAGGTAATCACCTGTATTATCAAATTTCATTGCAGGAGGTGTATTTCCTGACGCAGGATAAAAACCTGTTCCTGATTCAGACCACCCCGTAGGCAGTGTCGTTGTTGTAAAACTCCAGCTCGTCGGCAAAACCGCTTGCGAATATGATACCATACTCACTAACAAGCTGAAAAACAAAGTGTAAATTATTCTATTCATCTGTTGTTTGTTTATATTCCTATTTTTAAACCAAGGTTAAATCTTCTTCCCATTCCAACAAACACTGTTGCTGAACTCGCGTCAAAGTTTGCTCCGTTTTGTGAATCCGTGATGTATACTTTATCCAGGATATTCATGATTCCACCGTTAATAGTGAAATACACTTTAGAAACTTTGAATGTATATCCTAAATTGAAATCCAATAATCCGTAACTAGGCATTCTCCAGGACTCACGATCTTTGTTATCACCAACCAGCGCCAAAGGATCGAAGTTCGCGAAGTTTTTACCAAAGAATGTATATCTGATTTTAACATACAAATCTTTGATGATTTCATAGCGGAATGAACCTCCGATCTGCAGCTGAGCCGCATCACCTACGTGTACATTTTTCGCGCTGAAGTCAACTGAATCGACCATCTGTCCATTGTTATCCACAATGTAAACTTTTGTTCCCGAAATCGTTTTCCAGTCTGCCAATGTGAATACTCCCTCGAAGTTCAGTTTCTTGGTAATGTTGTAATTGAAATCCACTTCAACTCCTTTATGCAAGGCATCTAATCCGTTGATGTTGTAAGAGAATGTTCCGTCCGGTGTAACAACCGAAGGAGTGTATTGAGGTGGCTTGTTTTTCCACAAAGTATAGTAAAGGTTCACGTTCGCAGCAAACTTCTTCACTCTGTAACCGTAACCTAATTCTATGGAAGTTACTTTCTGGTTTTTCGTTTCTAAGAACGGGAAGTTATTGTTGTCGAAAACCGTATTCATTTTCGGAGCGATACTTAAATATCCCACGTTCATGAATACATTCTGACTTTTAGTGATATTGTAGTTTACACCTCCTTTAATCGTTCCTCCAAGGAACCACTTTCTGTCTGTTGTTGCAGTTCTTGCTTCAGCAGATTGGTTGGTGTATTTCTGTCCTTTGTACAATACGGTATCTCCATAACCTACAGCCTGACGCATGGTTGTATCAGAAAAAACAAGGTCTTTTTTCTTAAAGTAATCGATTCGCTGATTTCCTGTTTCAGAAAGTGAACCGGTTAAGAAAGTGGACCATTTATTCTTTTTGTACTCAACCTGGCCGAAAGCTCCACCCCACATCACGATTGCATCGTTGTGATAGGAAACCTTATCACCCAGGCGCTTCATCGCATATCCCAAATTTCCCAAACCTTTCGGTTGGTTTTTATCCGAGTTGTCGATTGCATAATCTCCCCCCATCAGATCGTAAACCGTCTGATAGTGACTTCCTCTGTAATAACGCGCATCCAAACCGAAAAGTGTTGAGATACGATCATTGATTTTGTATGAAACGGAAGTAATCAACCCAACCCATTTGTGATCATTGTTTGCAGATCTCAGGTAGTTAGAAGAAGAATGTTCGGTTGTACTGTACAAATTCGAAAAGCTCGTAGAGTTTTGATCATAAATTCCCTGGAAGTTATACAAACCTGTTGTTGTATCACGTGCCGGAGTATTCTTTGTAGAAGTACCTCCTCCTTTTCCGATCGACAAATATGCGATGGTTGTCCAGCTGAATTTATTATTCGGATTCCAGGAGTGAGACAAGTTGAATTGCGGTTTGTGGAAGTAATTCACTTTTTCATTGAATACTTCTCCGTTAATCATTCCGTAATTCGGATTGTACTTATTTCCGCGAGCTCCGATGCTTTGAGTAGTATAATACAGGTTACTGGTTTTCCCTACGGAATCCAATTGTCTCAGATAGTCAACACCTGTTTGTTTTGCCAATTTTTCGTCTACAACGGAAATCGGTAATTTTGTTGTTCTCTGACCATGAGATTGTGGTGCACCGTTTACTCCGAAACTCAATAAATGTTTTCCGAATTTCTTCTGAACTTTGAAAAAGTAAGACCACGCATCATCAAATGTTGCATCTGCGTAGCTGCTTCCCCATTTTCTGGAACCTGCGATTGAAATTCCCCAGTTTCCTTTCAACAACCCGGTATTTAATCCGAAAGAAGCTTTATATAATCCGTAACTATTTACTTCTTGTTTTGCATGAACACCAAACTTCTGGTCAATTCCTTTTGTCATGATATTCATCGTTCCTCCAACGGAAGTGATTGCCAGTTTGGAAGCTCCCAAACCTCTTTGAACCTGGATAGTTTTAGTGATATCACCCAAACCGTCCCAGTTACTCCAGTAAACCTGACCATTTTCCATGTCATTTACCGGAACACCGTCCACCATCACAGCAACATTTCGCTGGTCAAATCCGCGGATAGAAATACGTGAATCTCCGGATCCTCCTCCCTGCTCGGTTGCGTACACACCCGGCGTAGAGTTCAGAATCATCGGTAAATCACGCGTTCCCAAATCTTCAGCGATTTGTTTTGCAGTAATATTTGAAAATGCGATCGGTGTTTCTCTCAGTTTTGCAACGTCCCGAACGATTTCAACTTCATCAATAATGTTTTCACTTGATTTAAGTGTGATATTATGCGTATAGTTTGAGTTCCCTACCGATACGTCAGCCTTGTAGTTCTCAAAACCATAGTATTCCATCGTAATGGTATGTTTTGAGTTCTTTGCAACCTGGAAGGTATATTTTCCATCGATATCGGAAAGTACTTTATTAGTTGAATCACAAACTACAACTGCATCAACAATTGGCTCATTCGTTTCAGGGTCTGTAACAATTCCACTGAGTGTAACCGTTTCCTGGGAGAAAGCGGTTACACCAATGAATAAGCAAAAAATTATCAGTAGATTTTTCATAAATAGCATCAAAGACATTATAAAAACAGAGAATTGATTACTCGATTATAATGCTTTGTTGAGAAGAAGATTTGTCAGTAAAGTTGATTCTCAACAAATATGCTCCTTTTTTCAAATCGTTTGTTGAAACAACCGCAGCCATGCTTTGATCGTTTTTAACTTCTCTTGCAACTACTTTTCCAAGTAAGTCAACTACTTCAATCGTCTCGATCACGTTGTTTGTAGAAACGTAAATCACGTTGTTTGAAGATGGGTTCGGGTAAACTGAAACAGTGTTCAATTTGTTCTCATTCACACTTAGGAAACAATCACATGTGTGAGATCCCAATTGTGTCCAGGTATCTTTTGGTAAAGAATCCCACTGGATGTTTACGATAAATGGATCCGGGTTCGCAGTTACACCTGTCTTAACGGATGCCTTACGAATCAACGTATGGTTTTCTGTCCAGTTTTTACCAACAGTACCATCGTATGGAGGCTGATCTCCCCAACCGTAAGCACTTGTCATTGCAGCATCACCGATTTTACCCATCAAATCGATCATTACTGTATTCTTGAACAATCCGATTGCATCGTTTCCGTTCATATAAGTTGGAGCCGGGTAAGCATGATCCAATTGATCTGCCATTAACTGCAAAGCAGGAGAACAAGCAGGAGAGTTCGGTTGAGTCGTAGTCTGACCATTCACGATCACAAATGTAGAATACGGCTGAATCGTTCCTGTCAGGTTCAAAACACCTCCGGAGTTTGAAGTACTTTGTCCGTTTGAAAAACGCTCAATTCTGTAACCGGATAAATTGATAGCTGCACCAGTCGGGTTATACAATTCAATTGCCTTATCGTTTCCTGTTCCCTCAACATACTCGGAAATAAAAACTTCCGAACAATTTTGAGCGTGAGCAACACCAGACAACATTCCTAAAAAAAGTAATGCTTTTTTCATAACTTATTGATTATTAAATTTACAGATAAAATACGTCGAAAGGGTATAAGAAATTCTCCCAGCACAGTTGCTGAACAATAACACCAAATACTTCGGGCGAAGTCTTTGCTATTATGGAAAAGTTTCATTTCTATTTCATTATACCAATTGTTTTATTTCCAGATGGTTTCAGTCTGTCGAATCACAGCATCAAGGAGAACACCCGGAAATTTACGTGGCAAAGTTACACGAAATTATCAATACCAACATTACTTAATTGTTAACAATCAACTAAGGTTATGAACGCAGAATTCCATCATTAAAACAGATATCAAACAAGCTGTTAACTATTTTACACCACTTATCAATAATTCACTTCATTCGGAATGCTTTTTGGTTATTTTTGCTCAAAACACGATTATATGAAAATTAAATTAGTCATTTCCTTTATCTGTATTGTCTCTTTTTCATTTGCACAAAACCTGAGTGTTGAGAGCATTTGGAAATCGGGAGAGTTCTATCCGAGCCGGATTGACGGGTTCACTGCTTTAAGTGACGGACAGTCTTTTACCAAAATTGTAGAAGAGGGCGGAAAAATCCTGATGAAGAAATACCAGTTCAAGGATTATAAAGGAGCCGGAACGACATTGGTGAACCTTTCCGAAATTCAGTTTAACGGAAAACCGCTTGAATTTGACGACGGTCAATTGAGTAAAAGCGGAAAGTGGATGCTGATTCAAACAAATACAGCTTCTATTTACAGACACAGTTATTCCACTACTTATTATATCTACAATATTCAAAGTAAGGAAACACGCAAAATCCATTCAGCGGAAACTCCTCAGACTTTGGGAACGTTCTCACCGGATGAAACGAAATTGGGATACATTGCCGGAAACAACCTGTTTGTTTATGACCTGACAACGAATTCTTCCAAGCAAATCACGTTTGACGGGAAACAAAACAGCATCATCAACGGGACAACCGATTGGGTTTACGAAGAAGAATTTGCGATTACTCAAGGATTCGAATGGTCTCCGGACTCAAAATACCTTGCTTTCATGCGTTTTGATGAAACGGATGTGAAACAGTTTCAAATGGCGATGTACGGAAAGTTGTACCCGGACGAATACACCTTCAAATACCCGAAAGCGGGAGAAGCAAACTCGAAAGTCACTTTCCATATTGCAAATGTCGGAACGGGAAGCATCAAACCGGTTGCTTTGGGAGATTACGAATATTTGCCACGTTTCCAGTGGTCTCCGATTAAAAACGAAGTATTCGTTTCAACTTTGAATCGTCACCAAAACCATGTGAAATACCATTTGGTAAGTAATCCCGAGAGTCCTTCCGACCGTATTTTCTACGAAGAAGAATCCAGCACTTATTTAGATGCGGATAATGTGATTTTATTAAAAGACGGAGCTTCCATGCTACGCACTTCCGAGAAAGACGGATACAACCACATTTATCATTTGACTTTCACCGGAACACTGAGCCAGGTTACCAAAGGAAACTGGGACGTAATTGACTTATACGGAATTGACGAAAAGAAAGGAACTGTTTTCTATTCTTCTTCTGAAAACGGTGCAATCAACAAAACGCTCTACTCTATTCACTGGAAAGGAACGGATAAAAAAATGTTGTCCGCTGCAGCAGGTTATCATGATGCCGAATTTGCACCGGGATTCAATTACTTCATTCGCAGCAGTTCATCTGCCAATACAGTTCCTACATATGCGCTTTGCGACCGTACAGGAAAAGAATTGCAGGTTCTGGAAGCAAACACAGCGCTTCAACAGAAATTCAACAATATGAACCTGAGCAAAAAGGAATTTTTGCAGGTTGACGGTGCTGCAGGAAAATTGAATGCATGGATCATGAAACCTGCAAACTTCGACCCGAATAAAAAATACCCGGTATACTTTAATGTATATTGCGGACCGGGAAGTAACATGGTTACCAATGATTATGACGGACCGAATTACCTGTACCACCAATTGTTGACTCAAAAAGGATACATTGTATTTTGTGTGGATACAAGAGGAACTCAATTCCAGGGTGCTGCATTCAAAAAATCGACTTATTTGCAACTTGGAAAGTTAGAAACAGAAGATTTGATCGCTGTAGCTAAAAACCTGCAAAAGGAATCCTATGTGGATGCAAACAGAATCGGAATTATGGGCTGGAGTTACGGAGGTTTCATGACTTCTCTAGCCATGACCAAAGGAGCTGACGTCTTCAAAATGGGAATTGCCGTTGCACCGGTTACCAACTGGCGTAATTACGACAATATCTACACGGAGCGTTTCATGAGAACTCCACAAGAAAATGCAAGCGGTTACGACGATAATTCTCCGGTTAACTATGCTGACAAACTGAAAGGTAAATTCTTATTAATCCACGGTTCTGCAGATGACAATGTACATTATCAAAACACCATGGAATTTATCACAGCTTTGGTAAAAGCAAACAAGCAGTTCGAGCTGTTTATTTACCCGAATAAAAATCACGGAATTTACGGTGGAAACACTCGTAATCACTTATACACGATGATGTTGGATTTCACGTTGAAAAACCTGTAATTTTTGCTTCCCGCAATTATCAGATCCATCATCTGGACACTTTTCAATTTCGGAGCTATTCAAGTAGTCATCTACGGGGATAGCTCCAATTGGAGTGAATTAAGTTTAAGCCTACTCCTAATTCCTGTGGGAATTATCAATTGTGCGGTTTGCTTTCACTCAATCTACAGCTTGCGTAAGCCATCTAAAAATCAACTCATTTATTCCGGGTTCGGTTTACTGAATACCGCCTACTTTTTCATCAGCTGGAATAAGCTGCATATTTTATCCGGAGCAATGACCAGTTGAGCGGCTTCCAAACCGTAAAATAAACGCTTTCAACTTTTTAGCTTCATCCTATTTTAACGCTTTTTTAAGTTCTTTGCCAACGATTGTTATTTTCCAAAAAAAGATTGCTTTGAGAGGATTATTGTATTTAATTCTTTATTAATTTAGTGCGGCTAATAAAAATTGTTAGATAATACTCTTATAGATCATCATGAGCAAAGTTGCGAAAATCGAATTAGACGGGAAAGTATACGAATTCCCGGTTGTACAAGGTACAGAAAATGAATTGGCTATTGACATTTCAAAATTGCGTCAGGAAACAGGATACGTTACCCTTGACGCAGGTTACAAAAACACTGGGGCAACTTATAGTGCCATTACTTTTTTAGATGGTGAAGAAGGAATTCTTCGCTACCGTGGTTATCCGATCGAACAACTTGCAGAAAAAGCGACCTTCATTGAAGTTGCTTATTTGTTGATCTACGGAGAACTTCCAACTCAGGCTCAATTGGATGATTTTATTTCAAGTATTACCAAACACACATTGGTACACGAAGATATGAAGCAATTCTTTGAAGCATATCCGGCTCAGGCTCACCCAATGGGAGTTTTATCTGCAATGGTTTGTTCTCTTTCTACTTTCTACCCGGAATCTTTGGATCCGAACAGAAGTGCTGAGAAAAAGAACAGAACAATTTTACGTTTGTTAGCAAAATTACCAACGCTTGCAGCTTGGTCATACAAAAACTCGATGCGTCATCCGTTCATGTATCCTAAAAATGAATACGATTACGTAAAGAACTTCCTGTACATGATGTTTGCAATGCCAACTGAAGATTACAAAGTGGATCCGGTTGTTGTAGATGCATTGAATAAATTATTGATCCTGCATGCAGACCACGAGCAAAACTGTTCTACTTCTACAGTTCGTATTGTTGGTTCTTCCCAGGCAAACCTTTACGCTTCGATCTCTGCAGGTATTTCTGCACTTTGGGGACCTCTTCACGGTGGAGCTAACCAGGCAGTAATCGAAATGTTGGAGAAAATCCACAACGACGGTGGTGACGTAGACAAATGGGTATTGAAAGCAAAAGACAAGGACGATCCGTTCCGTTTGATGGGATTCGGACACCGCGTTTACAAAAACTTCGATCCACGTGCTACTATCATCAAGAAAGCTGCTGATGACGTATTGGAGAAATTAAAAATCAATGACCCATTATTGGAGATTGCTAAGAAATTAGAGAAAGTAGCATTGGAAGATGAATACTTCAAATCAAGAAACTTGTATCCGAACGTAGATTTCTACTCCGGAATCATTTACAAAGCGCTTGGAATTCCTTCCGAAATGTTTACAGTAATGTTTGCATTGGGTCGTCTTCCGGGATGGATCGCACAATGGAAAGAAATGTCTGAAGGTGGAGAACCGATCGGTCGTCCGAGACAAATCTACACAGGTGCTGTTACCAGAGATTACGTTTCGATTTCAGATAGAAAATAATAACTGATTATTATAGTAAAAAGGCGGATGATTTCAATTATCCGCCTTTTTTATGCCTTTTCTGAAAGAATTCTGAATGAAGGGAGCGCGATACATCTGGAATTAGACTTAATTTCTACCGCAAATGCGCAAATTATTGGCTCGGCTACAGCACTCGCTTTTGAACCGTTTAAACATGTTTATTAGTGTGTGCGTATTGTGATTCATTCCCAAAGCATCGCGTCTCAGCCTTTCTTTCTCATTCCAGGTAAAACAAAAAAGTGCCACCGTTTCCGATGGCACTTTCCGTGAATAGTGATTTAGGTATTATTTCCCGATAATTACTTTGGTCAGTAGATTATCCAGTTTCACATAATATAAGCCTGATTGCAGGTCGGAAAGATTGATCGTTGTTTCTGTTGAGGTAACAGGAAGCTTTCTGACAACCGCGCCTTGTGCATTGACCAATTCCAATTCGCTTCCAAACAAATCAGAAGAAACTATTGCTGTTAATACATCTGAAGCAGGATTCGGATAGATTTGAACAAATGCAGCATTCAGATCTTCCAAACCGGCACTTGAACAAGAAACAATCACTATTTGTGCTTCGCTGGAAGTATTTCCATGTCCGTCAGAGAAATTCCAGTTAATCGTATATGTTCCCGGTGTTGCGTATGAAAGCGGGCTGCTTGTAGTTCCTGTAACTGTTCCCGCACAATTATCTGTCGCTGTCGGAACCGTAGTCACCACCTCATTACACGCAATATTCAACGTAGGAAGAGCGGCTGTAACCGGATTTTCAGAATCATTCACGATGATATGCTGATCCACTGCGATGGAATTTCCGTTTCCATCATCAAACGTCCAGGTAATGGTCGTCATACCGATTGTCGTGATCGGGAAAGTTGTTGTGGTCGTTCCCGTAACCGTACCGGCGCAATTATCCGTTGTTGTCGGAGCAACCGGTGTAACACTGCAAGCCCCCGTTACATTGCTTAAAACAGGTGTTGCAGGATCTTCCGCATCGTCAATTGTCACAGTCTGAGTTTGTGTGATTGTTCCGTTTGCATTTGTAAACGTCCACGTAACATTAAACGTTCCCTGAGTCGTATAAGAAGTCGGATTTGTAGTTGTTGCAGTAACAGCTCCGTTATCCGCTGTTGGCGCGGTTAAAGTAACGCTGCATTCATCGGAAACAGCAGGAAGTGAGGCCTGATCCGGAACCGGAATCGGGCCATTTGGCGCCGGATACGTTTTCAAAACACATTTATTCGGAATGGCACAACCCGGCAAAGATCCGGATTCAATCACTGCGAATGTAGATCCATTAACGACCTCGAAATATGCAGGAGCAACAAAGGTATTTGCTGAAGCAATCACAAAATCTCCGGTTGTCTCATCGATATCAAACGCTCTTCCGTATCCGAAAGACCAGGCATTTCCAACCAAGGTACTTGTATAAACAGAAGTCAAAGGCAATGTCGGCGGGTTCGTAATATCGTATTGATACAACTTCTTATCCGAAAGTGTCCAGAAATACAGCTTGTTATTGTAATAACGCAGTAAAACGCCGCTTACTCCAACGTTAACAACTGTTCCCAACGCATCATTATTCAATACATCAATGGAGTTGATTGAAGTTCCTCCGATCACCCACAATTTTCCCTGGTTGTCGTAAGCGATTCCTTTGATAGAACCAACTCCGGGATTAAACTTCGCAACCACCGTATTGGTTACCGTATCGATTTTTACCAATTGCGATCCCTGATCCAGGTACATGAATCCTTCTGCAAACTGCATATTCGAGCAGTAAGTTGAAATCTCGTTATTCGGTTCCACAACCGGTGTCAGGGTATTGTTCTGAAGATCGATCAACGAAACAACTCCACCTTGTGCGTAACAAGCATACGCTTTTGTATTACTTGCAACACCCAACGTTTGTGGCGCCTGCGCAAAAGTGTGGATTTCCGTCATGGAAGGATAATTGACAATGGTAATTCTTCCGGCTCCGGTAGGTTTTTCACCAAGAATAGCTTTGTTTCCCGCAATAACATAGTCCTGGAGGACATTGAAACCAGTTGTACCGTTTGCAGATTGGTACATTCCTGTGGAATTTGTTGCCGGGCTTACAGAAGTGTTACGGACAAAAACATCCCCGTTTGTACTTCCGAAATTTCCTTCCGCAATGAGTTCCAAACGATAAGTTGTTTGAGCTTGTAGTGTAGTGGTTAAGATTAAAAAGCCAAGTACTAATTTGATTTTTTTCATCATTTGTTGTATTTATTAAAACGATGAAAAAGTAACGGCCATAGCCAACAAATGACTTGACAATTTGCTCCTTCACTTTTTCACCGAAAGTTACAGTTCATGCAAATTGGCAGGTCTCCTGACTCAGTCCTTCAATTCACCTTCCCATCCTTTTCCCGGCAATAACCAGAATACAGACAGTGGTATTTCGAATTAAATATGGACTCTTACAGTTGCGGGAACAGTTCCGGATTTACACCGGATTCCCTTTTAATCCCGTTGAACGGGAACCGAATCGCGTTGCAAAAGTAATCCGAATTCTCTGGTTTCAAAACTTGTCTTCTTATTATTTGATTCTCCGGATAAATTCAACTTCAAATAACACGGTGTTTAAATACTCTTAAACAAAATCAATTTAGTCGGATTTTAAACTTATCTGAAGCATAACCTGTTCATAAACAAGTTGCTAAACCTGTACTGTACCTTTGCGCTGTTACAACTCAAACTCTTCATTCTCTGGCGCTATGAAACAAATTCATACCTTCTTTAAATGCCTGCCCCTCATTCTTTTTATTCTATTTTCAAGCAAAAATGTTGCTTCAGCACAATGTCCGGACGGAACTCTTGGAGTTACCGGCCCGGGATGCGGCTGTTTAAACGGATGTAATTTAACCAGTTTGGGAGGTCCGAACTGCTCTCCTTCAGTTACCGGAGATTGCACCGGCGGGCAAAGAAATATGTCGGAAGATATCATTGTTCCCGCAGGATGTACTTACACCGTAACCGCAACTATGCGAAATCGTGCCGGAGGCTGTACTTCATCAGGTGCTGATGGCGGAGATAAACTAAAAGTAGACATTTCCGGAGGTGGAAAAGGTTTCCAAACGTCAAGCGGTAATGGAACTATCAATGACAGTTATACGCTGGCCGGGCCGGGAACGATCACCGTATCCGGATCGGCAAACAGAGCTGACGAAATTATCACCTATTCAACAACTTCGAGCGGAGCTACGTGCGTGAGTTGTATGAGCACACTTCCGGTCGAACTCGTTTCTTTCGATGTCAAGTCAGAAGGCAATACAGTTACGTGTTCCTGGTCGACTCAATCTGAAAAAAACTGCGATTTCTTTACAGTAGAAAGAAGTTCAGACGGAATTCATTTCGACGTATTGGGTTATCTAAAAAGTGCCGGAAACACTTCCAATCTTCTGAGATACAAGTTATATGATTCCGATCCGTTTTTTTCAATGACCAGCTATTACCGGCTGTCACAAACTGATTTCAACGGTCAGACACGTTACCTGGAAGTCAAAACTGTCAAAGCAAAGCAACTTAACGAGCTACAGATTTTCCCGAATCCGTCCAACGGAACAATTCAAATCAACGGGAGTTTTGAAGCACTGCAACAATCCAGGTTGGTTGACCTTTCCGGTAGAGAACTATTCATTGACCGCACAGATTTGCAGGAAAACCATGTTCTGACAATCTCCGATCTGCCGGTTGGAATCTACAACCTGATGTACTTCGATAACGAAAAAATGGTTTCGGAACGCATTATTATTACTCCGTAACAGCAGTTTCTCCTGTTCCTTTCTTGGAACCTTCGTAAATCGAATACTTGCGGAAAGAACATTCCAAATCGCCGTTGAACAGCTTGTATTTTTTATCCGGTTTCAATGCCAGGTACTTGAATCCCGCTTCACTGGAAGAGATAATAAAGCACGTATAACCCAACAAACGGTGTTTCATAATACTTCCCAGGTTTCCGTACAAATCTTCCACATCCGTTTCCAATCGTTCACCGTAAGGCGGGTTTGAAATCAAAACAGCCGGTCCTTCCGGAAATGGAAACTCGTCTACCGAAGCATTGTGAACATCTACAAACCTGCCGAAAGAAAAACCTCTCAGGTTTCTTTTGGTTTTCATCACCATTTGCGGATCAATGTCTCCACCGATCAACGTACACGGAAGTTCCTTCACCACTTTGTTGGCACTTGAATGAATTTCGTCCCACAGTTTTGCATCGAAGTTCCTCATGTTTTTGAACGCATAATGGCTTCGTTCGATATTGGACGGGATTCCTGCAGCCAATAATGCCGCTTCGATCAACAAGGTTCCCGAACCACAAAAAGGATCGATCAAGGTTGTTTTCTTATCCCATCCCGTCATGCGCAACAAAGCCGCCGCAACTACTTCATTCAACGGAGCATCTCCGGTTGATTGTCTGTAACCACGTTGGAAAAGCGGCAAACCGCTTGTATTTACGGAAATTACACCTTCATTCTCGCGAACATACAAATCGATTACGATCTGCGGGGATTTCACATTGATATCCGGACGTTCTCCTTTCACATCTCTGAAATGATCCACAATGGCATCTTTAATAAGCAAAAACGGAAACTGAGAGTGATTGAAAATCGTTGAATTTACAGCTCCTTTTACCGCAAATGTTTTCTTCACATCAAAAAGAGAAGACCAATTGATTTTTTTCGCTTCATGATACAGATCCTTTTCTGTTTTCACAGCAAATCTTCTCAACTCTACCAAAACAGAAATAGCACAACGAACATGCAGGTTCAGGAAATAAACATCCTTCCACTCACCTTCGATCTGAACTGCTCTATTGAGCTTTGTACAATCGGAATATCCCAATTCATTCAGTTCTTCCGCAAGGACATCTTCTAAGCCGTAAAATGTTTTGAGTACAATTTTCATAAAGCGCATTCAATTATTGATATGAGGGTACAAAAGTAGACAAAAGCTAAGAGCTTTTCTAAATAGAACAGAAATAAGGCAAAACACTATTCTTTTAGGTAAAAAAAAATTAATTTTGATTTTCATGCATTTAGCGAAGCAAATAACTTTTACACTGATCCTAAGCATCCTCCCCTTTTTCATTAAAGCTCAAGGAGTTGGTCTGGTATTAAGTGGCGGTGGTGCATCCGGTTTCGCGCATATCGGAGTTCTGAAAGCGCTCGAAGAAAATAATATACCTATCAATTATATTACCGGAACTTCGGCAGGAGCTCTTGTCGGAGCCATGTACGCAAGCGGTTATTCACCACAGGAAATTGAAGATTACGTACTTAGCAACAAATTCCAGTTGATGACGAAAGGTCAGATCGAACAACGCTATGAGTTTTTGCTGCGTGAAGACAATGAAAATGCGTCCGGAATGAGCTTTTCATTTTCACTGGACAGTCTTTTCAATAAATCATTGCCAACGAACTTTATCCGGCCTGAATTGCTCGATTTTGAAATGCTTCGTTTGTTCGGAACCACGGGAGCTTCTTCTTCCTACAATTTCGATAGTCTTTTCGTTCCGTTTCGTTGTGTAGCGAGTGATATTGTTGCCAAAAAAAGCGTTGTTTTCTCGAACGGTTATCTGAACGAAGCCATCCGGGCATCCATGACCTTTCCGTTTTATGTCAATCCGATCAAAATCAAGGGCGTTTTGTATTTCGACGGAGGTTTATACAATAACTTCCCGGCAGATGTCATGTATCACAGCTTTCCTGCTGATTTTATTATCGGAAGCAACGTTTCGTACAATGCCGCCGCTCCGAAAGAAGACGATTTGATCAGTCAGCTGACAAACATGCTCGTAACACATACAGCATTTGAAATCCCTTGTGAATCGGGGATTATCATCGAGCCTAAACCCAACATCAGCACTTTCGATTTTGAAGATGTGGATGAAGCCATCGATGCAGGTTACAATGCGACCATTTTAATGATGGACAGTATTAAAAAAGCAACAGATCACCGGATTTCTGCAGAAGAACTGAATGCAAGACGCACGCATTTCAAGGACAAGATGAAACCATTGGTTATTTCGCAGGTAAATACCATCAACAAAAAAGGTTTGGATGAAAGCTATGTCCGGAAATCCATTTTAAAGAACAACAAAGGAGAAATCATTTCCGGAATGCGGTTCAAACGCCGCTATTTCAGAACATACGCAACTCCTCAAATCAAATATTTGTACCCGACGCTTGATGTCCGGGGAGACTCAACTTACAGCCTGAACATTAAAGTGACAGAATCAAAACCCTTTCGCCTGGACATCGGAGGAATTGTGAGTACGCGTGCCATCAACACCGGGTTCATTCAACTCAATTACATGCGCCTGGATCGTTTTGCCAGCACCATCCAGGTGGGCGGATATTTCGGGAAATTTTACAATTCAGGAAGGGCGAACGTTGATTTGCATTTTCCTTCCTACTACCCGATTTCGGCGAGTGTTTACGGAGTCATTAACCGTTGGGATTACTTTAAAAGTTTCACCACATTTTTCGATGATGAAAAACCTTCATTCCTGGTTCAGAACGAAGCTTACATTGGAGGAGGAATCAAATTACCCTTGTTCAACAACTCCAAATTCAGCGTGGATTACAGGCATTTCGAAACGCAGGATCGTTACTATCAGTCTCCTGATTTTACGAACAAAGACACCACCGACAGAACCATTTTGTATGGTAATTCGTTGATCGTCACGTTAGAACATAATTCATTGAACCGGAAACAATGGGCTTCATCCGGAACTTTGGCACAGTTCAAGGCCATTTACAGTGGTGCCAAAGAACACAGCGTAGCCGGGTCAACTTCCCTGGAAAAATACGATTACCGGAACGGGCACCATTGGTTCAATATTCGGGGTGAAGTACAAAGCTTTCCTTTAAGCACGAAGTATTTCTCATTCGGACTTCATGGTCTGGCAAGCATTACCAACCTTTCCCTGCTGAAAAATTATACAGCGACCTTACTGAATATGAATGCTTTTCAGCCGCTTCCTGATTTGCAAACGTACTTTTTCTCAGATTACCGTTCTCCACAGTACATCGGAGGTGGTCTCAATGTAATTTTCTCCTTGCGCAAAAACATTGATATCCGTGCCGACGGTTATTGGTACCAGCCTTTCATTTCAATTACCAAAAACGATGACGGAAGTTTCGGATATTCCAAGCCTTTCAAAGGAGAATCACAGGTTGTATCGCTTTCTGCTATTTACCACTCTCCGCTTGGCCCTCTTCGCGCTTCGCTGAATTACTTCCCGAAACAAAAATCGCCTTTGGCATTCCAGTTTACATATGGATTTATCATTTTCCACGAACGGGCATTCCGCTAGAAAAAAGTTCAAAAGTTCAAAGGGTTGAAAAAGTTCAAAGAAGTGAAAGATGTTTAAAACAAGAATTTGAACATTTGAACATTTGAACATTTGAACATTTGAACATTTGAACATTCTAACTTTCAAGATTCCTAGTATCTTCGCATCAAATTCAATAAAATGACAAAAATCATCTGTGGTATACAGCAAATGGGAATCGGTGTTCCCAATGTACAATCGATTTGGAAATGGTATCGTGAACACTTCGGTGTGGACGTAAGAATTTTTGAAGAAGCTGCTGAAGCCCCTTTGATGACGCGATATACCGGAGGTGTTATTCATTCCAGAACAGCAACTTTAGCACTTTCCATGGAAAGTGGCGGTGGATTTGAAATTTGGCAGTTCACTTCCCGTCCGACTGAAAAAAGCACGGAGCCAATCATTCTAGGTGATTTCGGGTTGTACGCCTGCCGCATCAAATCCAGAGACGTAAAGGCAACACATGCTTTCCTGACTAAAAAAGGAGCAAAAGTATTGTCTGAGCCGCAACAATTGCCGAACGGCAGTTTTCACTTCCTGGTTGAAGACCCGAACGGAAACTTGTTCGATATAGTGGAAGGATCCGGATGGTTCATGGATACGAAATTCGAAGGAAAAACAGGTGGTGTTGCCGGTTCCATGATCGGTGTGAGCTCCATCGAAAAAGCTTTGCCATTGTACCAAACGATCCTGGGATACGACAAAATCGTTTACGATGTAACGGATACTTTTGATGCTTTCAACCAGGTTCCGAACGGAAATCACAAAGTAAGACGCGTTTTGCTTCAGCATTCGGAAGACAGAAAAGGTCCTTTTGCAAAATTGCTCGGTCCTACACAAATCGAATTGGTACAGGCTGTTGAACGAACAGATTCAAAACCCATTTTCAAAAACCGTTTCTGGGGTGACTGGGGCTTCATTCACCTGTGTTTTGATGTTCAGGGAATGGATGATTTACAACAGGAATGCGAGAAACTTGGCTTCCCTTTCACAGTTGATTCCGGAAAAACCTTTGACATGGGTGAAGCTGGCGGAAGATTCAGCTATATTGAAGATCCGGACGGAACATGGATCGAATTCGTTGAAACACACAAAGTTCCGGTAATGAAAAAATTGGGCTGGTACATCCACCTTAAAAACAAGAAACCGGGAGCTTTCCTTCCGAACTGGATGCTTAAAGCCATGAGATTTAACCGTGTAAAAAATTGATTTAACCGTAGTTCCTATTGATTATGGTAATGATTCATTTCATATTAAAATTGTAACTTTGGGACAAATTGTATACTTATGAGATTTCTCCAATTTTCACTTTGCGCCATCATTCTTGCTTCCGTAGCTTTAGTAAGCTCTTGTGAAGACGATATTGATTTTGCCGGAGACCACGTTGAAACTCCCGTATTGTTCGGGTTATTAGACAAAAGTGATTCACTGCATTATGTGAAACTGACTCGTACTTTTGCAGGTTCCAACAATTCAATCGATGTTGCGCTAATTGACGATTCCAGTTATTTCCAAAGTGCGGATATCGTGATTGAAGAGTGGGCTACCATCGGTAATTCGACCTCGAAAATAAGATCATGGGTCTTACGCGACACTGTCTTGACCAATAAAGTTCCGGGAGCATTCTACAGTCCGAATCAAAAAGTATACTATTTCCAGACAAAACCATTCAATACGCTAACTCCTCCGGATATTGCTGATCCAAATCCGACAACCCCACTAAAAGATGGAGCAACTTACAAAATGATTGCAACAATCAATGGAGGTCAGATCGTTGTTAACGGTGAAACAGGATTGGTTAACTCTGTTGGAATTACTTCCCCAAGTCTTAACAGTCCTTATGCATTTGTAAAAACAGTTAATGGTGTGAAGCAGTATTCATCACCAAGCATTAAGGGAAATAATGGAAATGCGAAAGTGCTTGATGCCCGCATTCAATTTATATTTGATGAGTATTTCGGTACTACTCCGGTTAGAAAATCCTTTATCTGGAAAATCGGAGACCTGATTGGAGATCAGGTAGTTGGAACGACTTCAACTTTCTCCGGAGCAAATGGTGAAACATTCTACCAATTGGTCAATCAAAATTGTACCAATGATGCTACCATTACCAGACGGAAATTGATCTCTATGCGATTGATCCTAACCGGTGGTTCCGAAGATCTGAGTAAGTATATCCTGGTGAATAAACCAAGTTCTTCCTTAGCTCAGAACAAACCGTCTTTCACGAACTTGTCAAGAACAGATGGCGGGCCGGTAATCGGGCTTTTCAGTTCACGTATGACTGCTAAGCAGGATAAGTATTCCACTCCGAATGTTCGTGTATTGGATTATTTATCGATGAAAGAACTTTGTACCGGACCGATTAGCGGTTTAAAGTTGTTCTGCAGTGATTTTCAAATCGATATAAACAATAACGAGTCCTGGGCTTGTCAATAAATACAAGGAATTAAAAAGATCCCGTTTATCATACAAGATGAGCGGGATTTTTTTTGTTTTCCTGGTTTTGGGATCCTTTTGCGGATAAGTGTACGCTTATCCACATCCTACCCGGGTAAATAGTAATCCTATCATTCAAATTTATAGATTCGGCAAAAAGTCCGTTTTTATTTTTTGTTCACTAAATTTGTTCCATGAGCGAACGCATTACCCTTTTCGTTGATGTTATCTTACCCATTCCATTAAGCCAGGAATTTACTTACAGAGTTCCTTTCGAGATGAATGATTTTATTCGGGAACATTTGCGTGTAATCGTTCCTTTCGGAAAAGGAAAACTCTATACCGCGATTGTTACGAAAATCCACCAGGAAGCTCCCAAGCTTTACCAGGCAAAATACATCGAACACATCCTGGATCAACATCCATTGATTACAAAAAGGCAATACGCTTTCTGGAAATGGATCTCAGAATACTACATGGCTCCCATCGGAGATGTCATGAATGCTGCACTGCCTTCCAATTTCAAATTGGCCAGCGAAACGAAAATTGTACTTCATCCGGACTTCGACCAGGATAATACTCCACTCACAGATCGGGAATATTTGGTTGCGGAAGCTTTGGAAATCAAGGAAACACTTGATCTGAAGGAAATTTCAGAGATCATCGGAATCAAAACCATTCAACCACTGATCAAAACCTTATTGGAAAAGCGAATTGTTCTGACATTAGAAGAAGTTTCCAATAAATTCACTCCGAAAACAGGATTGTTTGCAGTCTTACAGGAAGATTACAGATCGGACAACATATTGAATGAGCTTTTTGAGCAGCTTGCTCAGAAGAAAAGCACTCAAAAACAAGAGCAGGTACTGTTGAAAATCCTTCAACTCGGCGGATTCCATGAAGGAAAGGTCACCCCTATTCTCCGGAAATCACTGGAAGACCAGGGCTGTTCCTTATCAGCAATCAACACGCTGGAGAAACAAGGTATTTTGAGAATCGAACGACTGGAAATTTCGCGGATTCAACCTGTGGATCAAAGTAAATTCGAGTTTCCTGTTTTAAGTCCGGCGCAAAGTACTGCTTTATTGGAAATCGAAAACGGATTTCAGGAAAAAGATACCGTTCTGCTCCAGGGAATCACGGGTTCGGGAAAAACCGAAATCTATATCGAACTGATCCGGAAAGTACTTCAGGATGGAAAACAAGTGTTGTTCCTTGTCCCTGAAATTGCGTTGACGACACAGCTCATCCAGCGTTTATCGGCCTATTTCGGAGAAAAAATTGGCGTGTACCATTCCAAATTCAATTCAAACGAACGGGTAGAAATCTGGAATAAAGTGTTGAGCAACGATCCCAATCAATTCCGTTTGGTTGTCGGAGCGCGTTCATCGGTTTTTCTACCTTTCCAGGATTTGGGCTTGGTGATCGTTGATGAAGAACACGAATCTTCTTACAAACAGCAGGATCCGTCTCCGCGCTACAATGCTCGTGATATGGGGATTGTTCTGGCGCATTTCTTCAAAACGAAAACGCTTTTGGGGTCGGCAACTCCTTCTATTGAGACGTTCCAGAATACCCGCGATCAAAAATACGAACATGTTTTACTGACCGAACGTTTTTCCAAAGTGAAATTGCCGGAAATTTTATGTGCGGATATGAAGGAAGAACGCCGGCAGAAGAGTCTGAACGGACACTTCTCCAAATTTCTGCTGGACAATATTATTGAAACACTCAAAAACCAGGAACAGATTATCCTGTTCCAAAACAGAAGAGGCTATACTCCTATCTGGACTTGTGAAATTTGTGGATTCAGCCCGAATTGCATCAATTGCGACACGACCCTGAATTACCATAAACACGCCAATATTCTGAAATGCCATCATTGCAGTTATCAGACAAAACCAATCGGAACCTGCCCGGCCTGCGGAAGCAATCGCTTAAAGATGCTTGGATTCGGAACGGAAAAAATTGAAGATGATTTGTCGTTGATCTTACCTGATGTGAAAATCGGGCGGATGGATTTGGATACGACGCGTAACAAAAACAGTCATCTTGGACTCATTCAGGCATTCGAAAACCGGGAAATCGATATTTTGATCGGGACACAAATGGTTGCAAAAGGACTGGATTTCGATCACGTCGGACTCGTTGGAATCCTGGATGCCGATTTAATGCTCAATAAAACGGATTTTAGAGCATTTGAACGCGCTTTCCAGCTTATGACTCAAGTTGCAGGAAGATCCGGTCGTAGAAATAAGCGTGGTAAGGTGATTATCCAAACTGGGAATCCGGATCATTGGGTGATCCAAAAAGTGATGGAACATGATTACGATTCATTTGCGATCAATGAAGTAGTAGAACGGAGAAATTATCATTATCCGCCTTTTTACAAATTGATTCGTTTCACACTGAAACATCGAGACAGGGATTTGGTGGAAGCCGGAGCATTGCATTTCAGCAAATTGCTGAAGGAGCATTTTCACGAGCGCGTTTTAGGTCCTGAATCCCCGGTTATTGCGAGGATTCAGAACTTTTATTTGAAAGAAATTGTTTTAAAAATTGAGCAAGAAGCTCCTCAGAAGAAAGTAAAGGAACGCTTACATGAGCTGACGGATCAATTTTTCAGCGTTCCCCATTTCAAACCTATTCGACTGATAACAGATGTCGATCCCGCTTAACCAAGGTATGATTTAAGCATCCGGCTTCGGGATGTATGTTTCAAGCGTCGAATTGCCTTCTCTTTTATTTGTCTTACCCGTTCTCTTGTCAGATCGAATAAATCACCGATCTCTTCAAGTGTCAGGGGATGTTTTCCATTTAATCCGTAGTAAAGTCGAACCACATCTCCTTCTCTTCCCGACAAGGAAGATAAAGAGCGTTCAATCTCTTTTCGCAGAGACTCTTTCGTCAATTCATTTTCCGGACTTGGCAAAGCGTCATTCGGCAAGACATCATACATGCTTGATGAACTTTCATCTCCGTCTACCAACGGCGCATCCATCGATAAATGACGTGCTGTATTTGCCAGCGACTGGCGAACATCATCCACGGAACATTCCAGGTATTCCGCCAATTCATCTGCGGATGGTGGACGCTCGTAAAGCTGCTCCAACTCACTGTATGCTCTGTTGATCTTATTGATCGTTCCGATTTTGTTTAACGGAAGACGAACAATTCGTGCCTGTTCGGCCAATGCCTGTAAAATCGATTGCCGAATCCACCAAACGGCATACGAGATGAATTTAAATCCGCGGGTTTCATCGAAACGCTCAGCAGCTTTTATCAATCCAAGATTTCCTTCGTTGATCAAATCAGGAAGAGATAATCCTTGGTTTTGATATTGCTTTGATACGGAAACGACGAAACGGAGGTTTGCTTTTGTTAATCTTTCGAGGGCTTTTTTGTCCCCTGCCTTGATTCGTTTTGCCAACTCTACTTCTTCATCCGCACTGATTAATTCAACACGACCAATTTCCTGTAGGTACTTATCAAGGGAAGCTGTCTCCCGATTGGTAACCTGCTTTACAATCTTTAACTGTCTCATGGTCTTTACAATTGATTTACATGAATATAACGATTATAAGATACAGATAGTTGTGTTCGTTGGAATCAAAAAATGTTAAATGAATAAACGGTTTGTTTAAACTAACAAATTGTGTGAATCAATGAAAATTTCGTTTAACCGGGTTAAAAAAGTAACTTTGCACCCGATAATACATGATTTATGCGCATTTTGATGGTTTGTTTGGGCAATATTTGCCGTTCTCCGATGGCAGATGGCTGGTTGAGACACAAAAACAAAAAGTACGGCTTATCCCTGGAAATTGATTCTGCGGGAACGGCCAACTATCATGTCGGAGAAAAACCGGATCACCGCATGAGAAGATTATCACTCGAATACGGTGTTTCAATCGATGAACTGAGAGCACGCCAATTTTCTGTTTCCGATTTCGACCATTACGACATCATCTTTGCTATGGATAAAAGCAATCAGCAAAATATCCTGCGCATGGCCCGTAATGAAGACGACAAGCAAAAAGTAAGACTTTTTTTAAACGAATTACGACCAAATGAAGACCTGGAAGTTCCGGATCCATATTACGGAACAGATGCCAATTTCCGTGAGGTAATCGAGCTTCTCGACGAGGCAACAGAATCTTTTCTAATCAATAATCAATTAATAACAAAACCATGAGCGCGGGAAAATTATACCTGATTCCAAATACACTCGGAGGAGAAACAACTGAAGACATCATCCCGCAAAAAGTAGCTGAAATTGCCAGCCAATTGCGCGTATTTGCTGTTGAAGACATTAAATCTGCCCGCAGGTTGCTGCGAAAAATTGACCGTTCATTCCCAATCGATGAGTCGGAGTTTTTTGTTTTGAATAAATCAACGGCAGCTTCTGAAGTTTATCACCTCATCAAAGCAATGAAAGCCGGAAAAGATATCGGAATCATCAGCGAAGCAGGTTGTGCCGGAATTGCAGATCCAGGAGCTGTATTGGTTGCTTTGGCTCATGAAAATGAAATCCACGTTTGCCCTACCGTTGGTCCGAGTTCTATTTTACTCACATTAATCGGAAGCGGATTTAACGGTCAGCAATTTTCATTCAGCGGTTATTTACCGAAAGACCAGAAAGAACGCATCCGCAAACTGAAAGACCTGGAGCAACGCGTTCGCAGATCCGGAGAAACGCAATTGTTTATGGATACTCCGTTCAGAACGATGCACGTATTTGAAGATCTGCTGAATGAATTGGCAGATGACACCTTATTATGTGTCGCATCCAATCTGACATTACACAATGAACGCATTCAGACAAAAACCATTGCCGATTGGCGGGAAAATGCTTACGATATCAGCAAGCAGCCCGTGATGTTTGCATTAGGGAAACTATAAAAAAGTTCAAAGAATTCAAAAGTTCTATCGCATGTTTTTTGAACCTTTGAACTCTTTGAACCTTCCATACTCTATTTTATAAGTGTCATGTGTCCGTTCGACGAATACTTTTTATCGTTATCGGAATCCCGGAATGTAACCGTCCAGCTATATGTTCCTTCCTGAACCGGTGTACCATTGTATGTTCCGTCCCACCCCACTTTGGAATCATGAGTTTCAAATACGATTTCTCCCCATCTGTTGAAAATAAACATTGTGAAACTGTACGGATCGAATCCGGAAGTAAATACCGGCTGGAATGTGTTATTATGCTCATCTCCGTTCGGTGTAAAGCAATTCGGAACATAATAGATCAATTCATCTAAAATCCGGACAATGACACTACTCGTATCCGAACAACCGAAGGAATTCGTGGCAATCAGTTTCACCAGGTAATTTCCTACCACTTCATCATAGGCATGAGTCGGTGAAAAAGCGGCTGAAGTTCCACCGTCTCCGAAAAGCCAGGTATAACTTGTTGCATTGGTCGAAGTATTGATAAATTGAATCTCCGGATTGGTAACAGTTGCCACAGCCGGATTAGGTACAAACGACGCATCTGCTTCCGGATTGACACAAATCATATTGGTTTTTGTAAATGTATTGGCACATCCGTTTGCATCTGTGACAGTTAAAGACACATTGAAACATCCTCCGGAAGTAAAGCTTGCTGAACTTGTTGGAAGCGATGTCGCCGTCTGTCCGTTGCCAAAATTCCAAAGTCCACTTACGGCTGTAGGTGTTGAATTATCCGTAAAAGTAACCTGTAACGGTGCACAGCCGGATAAATTATCTGCTGAAAAAGCAACAGCAGGAGCAGCATTCACTACAATGGTTGTTGTTGACGGTCCGGAACAAGAACCGGGAATATCATAAGTAATAACGTGAGATCCAACTCCGGCAACCGCAGGATCAAAAGCTCCGGTTGCAGCACTCACGATTCCGGTTCCCGACCAGTTTCCTCCCGGGCTCACTGATGTAAGGAAAACAGTTGCTCCGTTTTCACAGAAAGGCCCGGCAGCATTAATGGCTGTCGAATTTCCGGGATTCAGCGTCACATTCGTGGTTGCTGATGCCGAACAGGAATTCGCGGTCAGAGTTACCGTATAGGTTCCGAAATCTGCTCCTGTAACGGAAGCGATACTCGGATTTTGTAACGTTGAATTAAATCCGTTTGGCCCTGTCCATACAAAAGATCCGGTTCCTGTGGCTGCTAAATTCAATGTCTGTCCTACACATAAAGGTCCGTTATTGGATGCTGAAACAACCGGTAATGGTGTCACGGTAACTGTCGTTGCTGTGGATGTCATTGAGCAAGCCCCAAGAGATGCTGTAACGGTATATGATCCACCTGTTGTAACAGTAATTGATTGTGTTGTAGCTCCGTTCGACCACGTATTTCCTGTCGCAGCCGAGGAGGTCAAAACAACCGAACTTCCGGCACAAAATGTCGTTGGTCCTCCAGCTGTAATCGTTGGTACCGGTGGAAGCGGATTAACCGTAACAGTCGTCACTGCAGATGTTGCAGAACATGTTCCGTTCGAAACGGTGACACTGAAATTCCCGCTGGCTGAAACAGTGATTGTTTGCGTCGTTGCTCCGTTCGACCAGGTATTTCCCGTTGCAGATGAAGAAGTCAGAGTTACAGAGCCTCCGGCACAGAAAGTGGTCGGGCCGCCTGGAGTAATTGTTGGTGTTGCCGGAAGTGGATTCACCGTAACGGTTGTTGCCACGGAAGTCGATGAACAAGAGCCATTCGAAACAGTCACCGTGTAATTTCCACCGGTTGTAACAGCAATAGATTGTGTTGTTGCTCCGGTCGACCAGGTATTTCCCGTTGCAGACGAAGAAGTCAACACAACCGAACCTCCGGCACAGAAAGTCGTAGGGCCACCGGCTGTAATCGTTGGTACAGCAGGAAGTGGATTCACGGTAACCGTTGTATTTGTTGAGGTTGCCGAACAAGGGCCGTTCGAAACCGTTACAGAATAAGTTCCACTGGTCGTAACAGTGATCGCTTGTGTTGTAGCCCCGTTCGACCACGTATTTCCTGTTGCGGATGAAGAAGTCAATGTAACCGACCCTCCGGCACAGAACGTTGTCGGACCGCCTGCTGTAATCGTTGGTACGGCAGGAAGCGGATTAACTGTAACTATTGTAGCTGTTGAAGTTGCCAAACAAGGGCCATTCGAAACCGTTACGGTATAATTTCCACTCGTTGTCACTGTAATCGATTGCGTTGTTGCTCCGGTTGACCAGGTATTTCCCGTTGCGGATGAAGAAGTCAACACAACAGAACCTCCGGCGCAAAATGTTGTCGGGCCACCGGCTGTGATCGTTGGCGTCGGTGGAACAGGATTCACCGTAACAGTTGTTGCTGTCGATGTTGCTGAGCAAGATCCATTCGAAACTGTTACAGTATAATTTCCACTCGTTGTCACTGTGATAGATTGAGTCGTTGCTCCGTTCGACCAGGTATTTCCCGTTGCTGACGAAGAGGTTAAAACGACAGAACCTCCGGCACAAAATGTTGTCGGACCACCGGCCGTAATGGTTGGTATCGGTGGAACAGGATTCACTGTGATAGTTGTTGAAGCCGCTGCTGATGTACAACCATTTGCTGAAACGGTCAAAGTATATGTTCCACTGGTATTAACGACGATCGATTGTGTCGTTTCCGTAGTCGACCAGGTATTTCCGGTTGCAGAAGAAGAAGTCAACACAACAGAACCACCTGTACAAAATGCCATCGGGCCGCTGGCCGTAATGGTTGGCGTAGCCGGAATCGGGTTAACCGTTACGACTGTAGGCACAGATGAGGACGAACAACTTCCGCTTACCACAGTTACCGTATATGAGCCGCCGGCTGTAACTGTAATGGATTGTGTTGTTGCCCCGTTCGACCAGGTATTTCCCGTTGCAGAAGAAGAAGTCAGAACAACAGATCCTCCGGCACAAAATGTCGTTGGTCCACCTGCTGTGACCGTTGGTGGTGTTCCCGGTGTTACGGTTACTGTTCTGTTACTTGTAATCTGGTTTCCGCAAGCATCTGTTACGATTGAATAAAGTGTTACCGTTCCCGAAATCGGGAATGAAATACTTGTACTGGTTCCTGTTCCTACACTCGGCGTACCGGATGCGTTGAAACTCCAGTTATAGGTATAAGGCGAAACACCGTAAATTGCGGAAGTTGTTGCTGTCAAAGATCCACCCTGGCAAACCGTTGTTCCGGATAATGCAATTGGTGTTGTCGGGTTCGTGTACTCCAGTGTTCTTCCTGTAATATTCATCACCCAAGGCGCGCTTGCCCCGATACAAGTACTCGAGCAACCCGTTGCTCCCCAGCAAGCGCGGAAAAATTGCAAGGTAAATGTAATGTTCTGTGAAGTACAACTTCCACCCGGAGATGGCAAACATCCCCCCAAATCACTCATAACCGTTTGGTTCGCTGCATTACAGGTTCCTCCACTCATCAGGTTACAAAACCAATAAAATCCTGCAGCGGAAGGGCTCACACAACCTCCGGTTGCAATTCTCATAGCACCATCCTCCCGCCAGCATAATCCGGAAGCAGTATAACTAAAGGAAAAAGTCAAATCCGTAATCGTAGCATTTGCAGGAGACGCAACCGTTAAGTTGTAATCACAGGAATTATCAAAATTACAACTTGCATTGTATCGTGATCCTGTGATCGAAGCCTGTGCCAAACTAGCCGATCCGGTCACAAGCGGATCAACTACCAACTGATACGATCCGATGTTTTCATTGATCCAGGAATAATCCACCTGGACATCGATCCTATTTGCGTGAATAGCATACACTCCGGAATGTGCTAAACTTTTCGGACCGTTTTTCGCAAACAATTTGGCTTCGTCCATCACCGCCAATTCTGTCGATCCGGACATCAGTTTCAGGCTTCCTGTTCCTTCTGCGTAATTTCCATCCGTAAACTCGGCATGAAGTGAGCTTAAACCATCCAGCTGCTCTCGAAACAATAGTTTTTCGAAAACACCGAATTCATTGGATTTAATCGTAAAACTTGTTTTGATGGCTCCACGCATGACGATCATTTCGGCATCAATTCCGGGAAAAATATTCCGGATGAGTGCTCCATCAGAACCAACGGTATAATCCGACCAATCTGCAGCCATTTCATTGGATTCAGCTCCATTCTGAACAACAATCAATTTCCAGTTGTTGAACTGAAAGGTTCCTGATGCCGTTTTGAGTTCTGTTCTTTTCGCCGAAAAGTCAATGGCAGGACGGTCAAGCAAGTACCCTGATTCATACCTCGTTCCGGAAGCCGGCTGTAGCTCGTGTTCAATCGTGATCCAGGATCCGTTTACAAATTGATGCAAATCGCCCAAAGCTTTTTGCGTATAGAATTCATTATTATCCGTAACATTTACGAAATAACGTTCATCAATTGTTCGTTTTTCCAAAACTTCCACGCAATTATCGCAGGGCGCATTATCAGGAAGCCGACCGAATTCAGGGTGGGAATAATACTCCGGAGTATTGAATTTTTTCCAGGCATCGAGGTTTTTCACTTCCCGGGTGCGAAAACCATCCAGGAGGTTTTCTTTCGCCTGCATTTGAGCAAACAATTGATTATTAACTGCTAACAGGAATAAAAAGAAAATTACAAAGCCTTTTTTTTGTATGCTAACTTTACGGAGAGTAGTATGTAGTGCATTTTTCATCTAACGCGAGATAAGTACCCATGCGGGTTTGTGTAACAATAGGATTACGCAAACGTACGAAAATTTACTACAAAAAAAAATGAAAAGACAACTAGTTTAAACTAACTATTCAGTTTAAACTTTTGTTAATTATAAATAAAGCTAAAAACAAGAGTGTTTAAATTTTAACACGAAAAGTACCCATTTAGATTCAATCGGTTAAAATCATAAACCTCTTGCTTTTTTAATGTTATCGTAAGCTTCCTGGATTCGCTGGAATTTCTCCTTCGCTCCTTTTTGGTATTCTTCTCCTAAGGAAGCTACTTTATCCGGGTGATAACGAACTGCCATCTGGCGATATGCTTTTTTCACTTCCTCATCGCTTGCTGATTCTTCGATTCCAAGAATCTCATAATCCGCATTGAGGTTTTGCTTGAACATTCCCTGAACAGATCTGAAATCCATTGGTGGAACCTGCAGCAAATTCGCAAGATATTGCAGTGTTTTAATTTCCTGGTCGGAAACCTGTCCGTCTGATTGAGCAATCCCGAACAAATAATGAAGCAGCTGAATCCTGATTTCAACTTGCGCACGCATACGGATATCCGAACAAATCTGGTCGATCGGAATGGTCGGAGCATCCAAAAAGTGCTTCAAAGTCTGTAAATGCGAATTATTGAACTGGTTTCCGAATTGCTGGGCAAGGAAAGATTTCACGAAGTTCAATTCAGACTTCACGACTTTCCCATCGCTTTTCATCATATAAGCCGAAAGAGCCAATAGCTGTGTCGGGAAATCGTAACGCTGGGTTTGCTGCGTGTAATATTCAAAAATATCCTGGAAAGACTGACGGTTTCCGCCACCTCCATTTCCGGAATTTTGATTTCTTCTGGCCCGAACTGTCTGATCAACAAATCCACCGATTAAAAATGCGATCAGGGCAGGCAGAAACCTCCCTCCTGAAACAGCAAACGCAACAATTGCAAAAATGATACTATACACACTAAAAAGATAAAATCCCGTCAATCAACCGACTGACGGGAATCAAGATTATACAAATGAGATACTTCTCTCAATAAACTGGTTTAATTCTTCTCCTTTCAACATTCCCTGGGCAAGCAATGCCAGGTCTGTCAATTGCTTCACTTTATTGGACTTTTCCGTTTCATCCGATAAAGCCAAAAGAGATTCTACTTTCTGATGATTTGCATTTACAACCAGATTGTAAGATTCCGGGAATACTCCGAAGAAACCTCCGCCACCGTATTTTTGCTGCTCCATCATACGACGGATAAATTCCGGCTGAGTCACAATAATCGGTGCATCCGTTTCACTCATGGACTTGAACTCCACTTTGAATTTTTGGTTGTCAACTGCCGATTCAAACAACGGTTTCAATTCCGTTTGCTGTTCTTCGGTCAATTTTGCAGGAAGTTCTCCTTCTTTTTGAATCAACTGATCCAGCGTATCTGCATCAACACGTGCAAAGCCCAGGTTTTCGTTGGTCTCCTCAACTTGAGAAATCCAGTGGGAAGCAAGCGGTCCGTCGATTAAAACAACCTGGTAACCGCGGTCTTTTGCTTGTTTCACGAACGAGAAATGTTCTTCGAGGCTGTGCGTATAAAGCGCCACCACTTTTCCGTTTTTATCTGTTTGAAGCGGAGCAATCTGCTCTTTCAATTCTTCAATCGTGTAATATTTTCCGTCTGTGGTTTTGATCAGTGCAAAGCTTTTCGCCTTTTCTGCAAATTTGTCATCCGAAAGCATTCCGTATTCTACGAAAATCTTCAGATCATCCCATTTCGCTTCGAAATCAGCACGATCCTTTTTGAACATTTCAGCCAATTTATCCGCTACTTTCTTCGTAATGTGTGCTGAAATCTTTTTCACATTTCCGTCGCTTTGCAAATACGAACGGGAAACATTCAGAGGAATATCCGGAGAGTCAATCACTCCGTGAAGTAAAGTCAAAAATTCAGGAACAATTTCCGCTACCGAATCGGTAATGAATACCTGGTTCGAATACAGATTGATCTTATTACGCTGAACTTCTACGTTTTCCTTGATTTTCGGGAAGTACAGAATCCCTGTCAGATTGAATGGATAATCAACATTCAGGTGAATGTGGAATAAGGGATCTTCAAACGACATCGGGTATAACTCGCGGTAAAACGAATTGTAATCTTCGTCTTTCAAATCGATCGGAGCACTTGTCCATGCCGGTTTCGGGTTGTTTACCTGGTTCGGAATATCGATTGAAACGCGTTTTACTTTTCCTTCTTCGTCTTTTTCTCCTTCAGGTGAATCAATGTAATCTACTTTCGTCCCGAAAAACACCGGAATCGGAAGGAATTTACAGTATTTATCCAAAATTCCCTGGATACGCTGCTTTTCTAAAAACTCTACTGATTCGTCGTTGATGAACAAAACAATGTCAGTTCCTCTTGTATCTTTTTCGATGTCTGTTAATGTATACTCCGGAGAACCGTTACTTTCCCATTGAACTGCCTGAGCTCCTTCATGACGTGACAAAGTTCTGATCTGTACTTTTTCTGCCACCATGAATGCGGAATAGAATCCCAAACCGAAATGCCCGATAATGCTTTCCGCGCCGTCTTTTCCTTCGTATTGTTTCACGAATTCTTCTGCACCGGAAAACGCAATCTGGTTGATGTATTTATCAATTTCCTCGGCAGTCATACCGATCCCATTGTCACGGATAGTCAGCGTTTTAGCTTCTTTATCCAACAGCACTTCCACTTTCAGATCACCCAGTTCGCCTTTATATTCTCCTGTTGAGGAAAGTACTTTCAACTTCTGACTTGCATCTACCGCATTTGAAACCAATTCCCGCAAGAAAATCTCGTGGTCGGAATACAAGAATTTTTTGATGATTGGAAAAATATTTTCCGTTGATACATGAATCTGTCCTGTTTTCATACTTATTTGAAATTTGGGAGTTCACAGACAAGCTTTGTGCCAAGGAGGTTTTTGTGACAAAATGACAGACTACAATCAAAAAAAGATGTAATTCCGCAATATTACGTCCAACGATTTAGACCAAAATACTCATTCAGGTCAGTAGAACCAGTCGATTAAGACATAAATCAGGTTGTTCGCAATTCCGCAATATTACGTCCGGATTACATTCGAAAAATAGCCGGATTTCAACCTTTTCCACATGAAAAGTATTTTTATCTTGTAGTACAGAAAGATTACTTTTGTTGCATCCATAAACTCAAACTGGTGAAAGCGCTTTTAGTCACTTTACTTCTATTCCTGTTCTGTTCAATTTTCACCTTCGGGCAAAAAGCTGCAGATTTCAATCCGGGTGATAAAATCGGGCTTTGCCTGAGTGGTGGCGGAGCAAAAGGGTTAGCGCACATCGGCATTTTGAAATTGATTGATTCTCTCGGGATCAAAATCGATTACATCACCGGAACCAGCATGGGAAGCGTTATTGGCGGACTTTATGCCTCCGGATATACAGGAAAGCAAATTGACAGTCTTGCACGCACAGCAGATTGGGAAATCATCCTCAATCAATACGTTCCTGCGGATAATATCAACATGGACGAAAAGGATGAATATTCCAAATACATTGCGGAGATTCCCTTTGTCAAAGGAAAATTCAATTTCACCGGAGTCATAGACGGTCAAAGTTTACAGGAATTGTTCACCCGGCTGACCCGACACGTCAATCACATCACTGATTTCAGCCAATTACCGATTCCGTATAAGTGCATGGCAGTTGATATCCTGACGATGAAACCTGTTGAACTGGATTCCGGAAACCTGGCGCTTGCTATGCGTTCCAGTATGTCTATTCCAACTGTTTTCCGACCTATCAAATGGAACAATTACTTATTGGTTGATGGTGGTGTAATGGTGAATTTCCCGGTGAAACAACTCAAAGAAATGGGAGCCAATTTCATTATCGGGAGTTACACCGGCGGGCGTTTACTGGAAGAAGACGAATTGAATACCATCAATAAACTCTTGATTCAATCGAGTAGTTTTTATGGAATCAAAGAAGCGAAAGACGATATTGAAGCCTGTAATATTTTCAACAACCTCACCAAAAATATGCTGGAATTCAATGCCGGAGATTTCAAATACGCGCAGCGGATTATTGACAAAGGAATCCAGGTTGTGAGCCTCATACGTCCTCAACTGATCAAATTAGCGGATCAATTCCATACGGCAAACGGAAATTACCGAAAACCGGATCTGATCAATACAAATCCGCAATTTATTGTAAAATCCATTTGCATTGAAGGTATTTCTTCCCCTGAAATCGAGGAATTCATCCTCAAACGCCTGAATTTGAAACCCGGCGACACGACCACATTCGAAAACGTTGACAATTCGGTCATTGATGCGTATTCCAACCGCTACTTCTCGAAAGTTTATTACTCGATCATCCAGGATTCGAATAATCATGCGGAAATCAAGTTACAGGCTATTGAAGATTTCAAAATGGCTTTTAAGGGTTCTGTACATTATGACAACGAGTATGGCGCCGGAATCTTTCTGAATTTTACCGGGCGCAACCTGCTCGGAAAGAATTCACGGATTGTTGTCTCAATCGACCTGGCTGAATCCCTTAAGTTCCGGGCAAACTACCGGAAATACATCCGGGCTTCCCGCTTCAGTACGTTTACATCGTTCTACAACGAAAGCATTAAACAGAATTTCTTTACTTCTAATGGCGGATTGGAGGATACTTACCGGAACAAATACAACATGTTTTCGACCGCATTATCTTACAACATCAATGTCGAATCATCTGCTTACCTGGGCGTGATGTACGAAGTTTCATCGCTGAAACCCATGTTTGAAAACCTGTCTCTCAATAAAATACATATCCAAAAGGTTGTCGGGAATATTTTCAGTGTTTTCTTAAACTATCAGCGAAATACGTATAACAGCCTTTTCTATCCTACAAAAGGAAGCAACTTGTTTTTCGAGAACCGTTTTGCTTTGTTTACCTATGAAGACCTGAACGGTGAAGTTTCCTATGAAGATTCCACCAGTTCCAACGGCATTTCAACCCAGCTCATTCATGTAAAATATAAATTCAATCCCAGCTACCGTGTTGCTCTGACTTTCGACAAATACTTTAAAGTTCACAATAAAGTAAGTATTCCGATTTCTTTTAAAACCGGTTTTGTGATCAATCATTTATACCAGATTCAATCAACGGAAAAACTTCCTCTCCAGGACAACAGTACTTCTTTTGCGGAGTATTTCAATATCGGCGGAGTAAATACGACTTCCAGGAACGGTTCGGTCGATTTATGGGGTTACCGGAACGGCGAGGTCAGTTCGAAAGCTTTCTACTCCTTTAGACTGGGAGTTCAATGGGAATGCATCCGGAAATTATTTGTAACTCCTTATGTCAACATTCTCTATAGTGCAGATGAAGTTGTTGATTTCGGTAACAATATCAAACATGCTTTTGATTATTCGAAAAAGGATGCGAACGGTATTTACGGTTACACCAATTCGATCGGATATGGAGTCAACATCCGTTTCAAAACAATCCTCGGACCAATCAACCTGAATGTTTCAAAGGTAAGCAGTTTCAGCAAGCCGACGGCGTTTTTATCGATTGGGTATTACTTCTGAGCAACTTACTTTTTGGGAACACAAATAATGTTGTCGTGGTTTGGAAGATCGGAAACGCTTTTGATTTCTACCAGTTTTCCGCGTCGTTCTTTCGTTCCTTTTTGCTTGTAGAATGCATACTCGCCGATTGTTTGAACAAGTTCCATGACTTCCGCCGGGCTCGGACCTACTTCTTTTTCGCGCTTTTGGGAAACTTCAATAATGAAAACCGGCAGTTGTTTCTGAAACCACTGCATTCCGCCACGGATTACTTGCGGTTCGAAACCTTCCACATCAATTTTCACTAACCGAACCGGGGTGTTTTCGTCAAATAAGTCATCCAGGCGTTCCATCTTCACTTCAATTCCCCGTTCTTCGTTGCTTTGAGAAATCAAGGATGCTCCTCCCCGATTCACTTCCCAATTCTCGAACAAAACAGCTGTTCCACTTGTATCCGAAAGCGCAACAGGAATAACTTCAACATTTCTGCAATTGTTCAGATCAATATTTGCCTGTAAAATCGGAACGGTATTCGGGTTGGCTTCAACGGCATAAACGATTCCGTTGGCTCCCACCTGTTTTGAAGCGATCACCGACATCAAACCGATATTTGCCCCGATATCCAAAAACGCACTTCCTTTTTCCAGGTATTTTTCAAGTAATTGGATCGTTCCTTTTTCGTAGGTTCCGGTTTCAAAAAGTGAAAGTTCCACTCCATTATCGATTGAAGGATCAATAATCATTTGCACCCCGTGAATGGTCTTCAAAACGTGTTTCCCAACCGATTTGGGATCAGGAAGGATTCGTTTAGGCAAACTGACGGATAAACGACGAATTCCTTTGATATCCAAGTCGCGCAGAGTTGATATTAATTGATGTCTGAACAGAAATGAACGCTTGGGAATACTCATGTCATTTAATAGAAAGATCTAAAAGTAATTAGATTTCAGGAGAATTTAGGCAGATTGAGAAAATGTAAAAAAGCAAATATACTTCTTTACGTTTTTTCAAAAATGTCAATTCGTAATATTACGAATCGCCAAATCAGCAAAAAGCGAGTTCAGCAAAAAAGTCATGAACAAACAATTCATTATAGCGAAATTCTTGATTCGTAATATTACAAATCAAGAAAAAACACACTTCTCAAAAAAGAATCAAAATTCATTTGACCAAAGCATCTTTTTTCCTAACTTAAATAGAAACCTTTAAAATTTCACGACTATGGGAGCTTCCAAAAAAGACCAGTATTCGCAAAGTCAACTTGACTCAGCCAGAATCGGAAAAGCCATTGCTGCCCCAGCAAGAGTAGCTATTTTACAGCACATTCACAGATATGCTGCTGCAACAAACAAAGACTTAAGTTCCATTCTTTTACTTTCTGAAGCCACTGTTCATCAACATCTTCAAGTACTTGTAAAAACAGGGTTTCTGGAAGGTAATTTCTTTGGTGATACACATGCCTATTTTTTCAGATCTGATGCAAAGTCTGATTTGGATAAAATTGATTGGCTATTACCCATTAAAAAAGGGCATTCTTAAACAGAATACCCTTTCTCTCTTATTATCTTAAAGCTAAGATTATGCATACAACTCATCCTGCAAGCTTGCAATTTTTGAATCCTGCAAGTAATCATCGTAAGGCATCATCTTGTCGATGAAACCATTCGGCGTAATTTCAATGATACGGTTTGCAACCGTAGAAACCAACTCGTGGTCATGAGATGTAAACATCATCGTTCCTTCGAATGCTGACATTCCGTTGTTCAATGCTGTAATCGATTCCAAATCCAGGTGGTTTGTCGGTTCGTCCATCATTAAGAAGTTTGCCTTTGCCAACATCATTCTGGAAAGCATACAACGTACTTTTTCACCTCCGGAAAGTACCGTAGCACTTTTCAAAGCCTCTTCTCCGGAGAACAACATTCTTCCAAGGAATCCACGTAAGTTTACTTCTTCTTTCTCTTCGTCCGTTTGTGCATATTGACGCAACCAGTCGATCAAAGACAATTTCGTTTCGAAAAACGAAGAGTTATCATTCGGCAAGTAAGCGGTTGTAATCGTTGTTCCATAGGTAAAATCACCACTGTCTGCGGCCATATTTCCATTCAATACTTCGAAGAACTGTGTGATCGCCAACGAGTTTTTAGAGATAATCGCAACTTTATCACCTTTATTCAAAGTGAAAGACAAGTTTTTGAAAATGTATTCTCCTTCATGCATTTTGGTCAATCCGCTTACAGTCAGAATCTGGTTTCCTGCATCGCGTTCTTGTTGGAATGCAATTCCAGGATAACGACGGGATGAAGGCTGGATTTCTTCCAAATCCAATTTGTCGATCAACTTACGACGGCTTGTTGCCTGCTTGGATTTCGAAGCATTCGCAGAGAAACGCGAAATGAAATCCTGTAATTCCTTTTTCTTATCTTCCGCTTTTTTGTTCTTATCAGCACGCTGACGAGCTGCCAACTGAGACGATTGGTACCAGAATGTATAGTTCCCGGTAAACACGTTGATTTTGCTGAAATCGATATCGCAAATATGCGTACAAACCGTATCCAAAAAGTGACGGTCGTGAGATACTACAATCACCGTATTTCTGAAATCCAATAGGAAATCTTCCAACCAGCCAATTGTTTTCAAATCCAGGTCATTGGTAGGCTCATCGAGTACCAATACATCCGGGTTTCCGAATAAAGCCTGCGCCAATAGGATTCGAACTTTGTATTCCGACGGAACATCTTCCATCTTCATGTAATGCTTGCTTTCGTCAATTCCTAAGTTACTCAACAAAGTAGCAGCATCCGTTTCAGCATTCCATCCTTCCAAATCAGCAAATTCACCTTCCAATTCAGAAGCACGCATTCCGTCAGCATCCGAAAAGTCAGGTTTTGCATACAAAGCATCTTTTTCAGTCATGATCTGAAACAAGCGCTTATGCCCCATGATAACTGTTTGCAACACTTCGAATTCATCGAAAGCAAAGTGGTTCTGGCTCAAAACAGCCATACGTTTACCCGGTTCCAACTCTACACGTCCGGAAGTTGGGTCCTGTTCCCCCGTTAAAATCTTCAAAAAAGTCGATTTACCGGCACCATTGGCACCAATAACACCGTAACAGTTTCCTGAACCGAATTTGAGATTTACATCGTCGAAAAGAACGCGTTTACCGAATTGAAGAGAAAGATTGTTTACTGAAATCATGAGAAATACTTGGAATTTTGGCGCAAAGATAACACTAATTCCCCCGTTTTTAAAACGAAAACAATAAAATCACTGCTAAATATTTATAAATCAGCCAGAAAACGATGAATGATCAATTAGATAATTATCAAGGAGAATCCCTTCGGTTTCGGGATAGCTCCTTGATAATTAAACCATTTACAATTGATAATTAGCTTAGTAAACAACCACTCTATGAGTTGATTTAGCCGCTCCTTGAACCGCATTCAGGATATAACATCCTTTGGCAACATTCATTGGAATATTGACCGTTTGCGCTCCTGATGAAGCCGGAACTTCTGTCGTGGAAACAATGGCACCTTTCAAGTCCATGATAACCAGTTTCATTCCGGTTGTGCTGTTCGGAACTTCAATTGTCAAGTCAGATCCGGTAGCAACCGGGTTCGGAGCAATTGAAACGGAAGAAGAGAAACCATTGTCTTCGATTCCCAGGGTTCCTGAAATGTTGAAATTGTCGAAATAGAAATTCGAAGAATAATCCGATGCACGGAATTCAAACCGGAATTTCGTTTTGTTGTCGGCAGAAGATGTTGTGTAATTGAAACTAGCTGTTTTCCAGTGTAAATCACTTCCCGGAACAAAATCCGTATTCCCCACATATCCTGCAGTAACCAAATCAGCTCCTGTCAAAGTAAGTCTCGGTATCCAGGTTTTTCCGCAATCTCTGGAGGAATAAACCACCAATGATTCCGTGATTAGCTCGCTTGAGATCGTTTTCGTACCGTATGCATAATCAAATGAAATGCTCACATTGGAGGTCGTTCTCAAATCAAGAGCAGGAGAAATCAAATAATCTTTCGCATTTCCCAAACGATCATTGTGAAACCAATCCGGTGTGAATGCCAATGCGGAACTTATATCCTTGTAGTTATTTAACTTGAAACAAGGTGTATTTCCCTTTCCTCCGCTTGTAACACGGCTGAAATACGCTTCATTGTCTTCTGGGTTATGAGAAATCCAGAAATTGGCATTTTGGTTGAAATCTTCTGTTCGCGGGCCGGTATATTCTGCCCAATCACCCTGAACATAAATCATGTGATTCACTGTTTTCATATCCGAACCAACAGAGTTCGAAACTTTTAAAGTGACATCGTACCATCCCGGAGCAGCGTAAATTACACTCGGATTCTGATTCGTTGATGTAGCAGGACTTCCACCCGGAAAACTCCACTCCCAGGAAGTTACACCGGCTTTCCAGGAAGCATCTTTGAATGCAATCGGATCGTTCACACAAGCCGTCATCACATTGGCATTTTGTGCTTCGTTTCCCTGAGTACCATTCACATCGACATAAAAATCTGCCGTCGGAAGACAAGACACCGGAGTCAATGAATTTGTTCCGGTCTCAATCAGGTTATCCGTTTTATACAAATTGTTTCTTCCGCTTGTTGGCTGATCCAACACGTTGTTCATGAAATCTCCCTGACCTCTTGTAAACATGAATCTGCAGCCGGAATATTCCATGAAATTCTGTGCGTTGTCGATCACATCGTTCGGATACCAATAATCAGAAGGATTAATACCGTCCACACATGAATTGGATGTCAGCTGACAACTCTGCAAACCGATACAATTCGGTGTATCCTCAATTCCGTCATCGATATCACAATTACTCGCCACGTTTGGTGTGTTGGTATTTCCCCAGGTATGGGACAAGCCCAGGAAATGGCCGATTTCGTGACTCAAAGTACTTGGATTCACCTGGAATGAAGCAGTTCCGATATTCCCGACATAATCGTTCAAAACCACCACTCCGTCTCTCCAGAAACCGGTTCCGGTAACATCCGTCGGATAATGAGCAAATCCGGCAACATTCCCGTCTGCCATTGTTTTTACGACCCAAATATTCAGGTACTTGTCACGATCCCACTGATTGACCTTCGAATAAGAATCTCCCATATTGGTATTGTGATTGTAAATGTGCTCGATTCCATTGGTACAATGTCCGTAGGGATCAATTGTTGCCAAACGGAATTCCAGTCCCACATCTCCGATAATCGAATCAAATGGTTCTACAACCAGGTTCAGGTTTGGGTTTAATTTTTGGAAATCACGGTTCAGGATCATGACCTGGTTCTGAACCTGTTGGTCTGAAATATTTTCTGTCCCGTATTCGTGCAGAATGTGAAATACAACGGGAATAACACGAATGGTCGTTGACTTTCCATTCACTAAACGGGTTTCCCTACAGCGATTTACCAGCTTTCTGTAATCTTCTGCCAATCCCGGATTTTCAGCGTATAATTTGCGTTGTTGTGCTTCTAAACCACAACCAATATGAGTTTCCTGGGCAAATGAATTTCCGGTCGAAATCATCCCCATCATCGAAAACACACTGAAGAGTAATCTTTTTCGCATGTTGAACAGTTTTATAGATTTAACATTCTATCCCGATTCTTCGGGAACGCTTTTTTGATTTTAAATGTGACTCTTACGAATCGGGGAGCAGCAGTATTGTACATGTTTCTATCCGGATTAAACCGCTGGCTCCAAGGCCTTAAAACTCACATGAAGCAAATGTATATTAAGTATTTTTAACATTTTAGAGCATGCTGATCTATTTAGCTGTGTGTATCGGATGACGATTAAAAGCTCTTTTACAGAATCTAAACGGTATTCCATTTTGATTAAAACATCAAACACTAATGGTTTAGTACACTGAATGTTATATCGGAATAAACAGAAAAGAGGTACTCGACGCATTGAATGATTAAAAGCAAAAAGCCCGATCTGCAAACGCAAACCGGACTTTCATATCATGAAATTGAAAAGGCCTTTACTTCAATTCAATCAGCTTTTCAATTTTGAATTCTACCTTTTGAATTATTTATTCATCCATTTTAGATTCAAACTATACAGGAAAACGAAAACCCCTGAAAGAATCAGGTTCATAATCACTGAAACCATCGGAATCATGTGTGACGGAACGATCAGGAAAGCTCCTCCGATACTCAACAAGTTATAGATAATGTATAAATGAAATCCTAATTTTTGTCCTCTGAACATAAACAAAACGCCAGTAAAACCTGTTCCCATAGTCAAAGCATTGACCATCAATACAGACCAATAATGGTGTTGTTGATAAGAAGTCATTTCTGCCATTTGCTCTAATAACTCTGCCAGGAAAATCACATTCTGGTCCCGGTTATCCGAAGCAAGCTGCATCATCTGGTTATAACTGCGTTCAATTTGTTCCACACTTGGTTCGCCGCTTAGCAGGGAAAGTAATACTCCCAACAGACCAAATCCAACCACGATGAATGATAAAATGCACAAAACAGTTAATAGAACCGGTCTTTTCGCTGGTTCTGGCTTCGGTTCATTTACCGGAGAAAAATAATCGCTCATATTCCTGCTTTTACAAATTCCTTACTCGCCTGCATCAACGGATGCATGTAGCGGTCTTCCGTAACGAACGGTACATTTTTTCTGAAATCAGAGAAGATTTTTTCCAAACGCGGGCTTGATTTCGCCGGTCTTCTGAATTCCAGTGATTGACACGCGTGCAAAATTTCAATTCCCTGGATCGAATAACAATTGTCAATTACGCGGAATAATTTTGTTGCGGCATTTGCTCCCATCGACACATGGTCTTCCTGTCCGTTACTGGAATCAATCGTATCAATACTCGCCGGAGTACACAATTGCTTATTCTGGCTCACGATCGAAGCACAAGTATATTGCGTGATCATGAATCCGGAGTTCAAACCTGGTTTTGCCACCAAAAATGCAGGCAAAGTTCTCGTTCCGGAAATGGATTTGTAAATTCTTCGTTCGCTGATACTTCCCATTTCTGCCAAAGCAATTGCCAGGAAATCCATTGCCAACGCCAAAGGCTGACCGTGGAAGTTTCCTGCAGAAACAACGATATCGTCGTCCGGGAAAACAGTCGGATTGTCTGTTACAGCATTGATTTCGCGCTCCACAATCGTTGCGCAATGCTCAATTGTATCGTAAGATGCGCCATGAACCTGCGGAATACAACGGAACGAATACGGATCCTGAACGTGTGCTTTTTCGCGGTTTGCCAATTCACTTTCAGCCAGTAATTCTCTGAAAATTTCAGCTGTTTTGATCTGACCGACCTGGTTACGGATTCCGTTTACCTGAACTCCGAAAGGCTCTTTTCTTCCGTCGTAACCATCCAGTGAAATCGCTGCAATCTCGTTGAACTGTTTCCACAGTTTTCGTGCATGAGAAATCGCATAAGAAGCATATCCCGACATAAACTGTGTTCCGTTCAACAAAGCCAATCCTTCTTTTGAACGCAATGCAATCGGTTCCAATCCGAATTTTTTGTTGATCTCTTGAGAAGTGTATTCTTTTCCTTCAAACAACACGGTTCCTTCTCCCAAAAGCGGTAAGACCAAATGAGCCAAGGGAGCCAAATCTCCGGATGCTCCCAAACTTCCCTGCTGGAAAACAACCGGGTGAATGTGATTGTTGAAGAAGAAAACCAAACGTTCCACTGTTTCCAATTGAACGCCCGACGCACCATGAGAAAGTCCCATGATTTTCAGGATCAATAAACGTCTTACGATTTCTTCCGGAACACGCTCGCCCATTCCACAAGCATGCGAAAGAACCAGGTTGCGCTGCAATTGCTCCAAATCTTCAGAAGAAATTGCCGTATCACACAAACTTCCGAAACCGGTATTGATTCCATAAATGAGGCGATCGCTTTTGGCTACTTTTTCGTCCAGGTAAGCGCGGCATTTTAAAATGGCAGCTTTGGCTTCTTCACTCAAAGCCAATGTCGTATTTGAAGCTAAGATTTCATCCAGTTTTTCCAGGGAAACCCACTCGTTTGTAATGGTAAAATTATTCATGGTACTAATGATTGAAAAATGCAAGCAATTCGGACTCTGTGAGTTCTTTTTGCTCGCCGCTTTCCATGTTTTTTAATTGTATCTTTCCGTTATTCAATTCGTCTTCACCGATAATGGCAACAAATTTTACCTTGCGGTTATCCGCATATTTGAACTGCTTCTGCATTTTTGCCGCAGTCGGGTAAACTTCGCAATCCACTCCATTCTGACGCAGTTTCTTCGTCAACTTCATGCAATAGGCAGCTTCCTTTTCGCCGAAATTCGCAAACAACAAGGTCAAACCTGCATTTGTGTTTTCAGGATATAAATTCAGTTCGTTCAAAACGTCGTAAATACGATCGGCACCGAATGAAATTCCAACTCCCGAAAGCCCGGAAAGTCCGAACAAACCGGTCAGATCATCGTAGCGACCGCCACCGCAAATGGATCCCATTTTCACATCGTGCACTTTCACTTCGAAAATAGCTCCGGTATAGTAATTCAATCCGCGGGCAAGTGTCACGTCAAACTCTACTTCCGCTCTTTCCAAGCCCAATTCTTTTGTTTGGTTTAAGACAAATTCCAGTTCTTCGATTCCCTTCAAACCAATCTCCGATGATTGCAGGAATTGTTTCATTTGTTCCAGTCGTTCTTCATTCGTTCCCGAAATTCCAAATAACGGGGAAATGATCTCAATGGCTTTCTCAGAAACACCTTTTCCGGTCAATTCCTTGATCACACCTTCTTCCCCGATTTTATCCAATTTGTCGATCGCAACAGTAATATCAATCAATCGCTCCGATTCTCCTGAAACTTCAGCAATTCCCGAAAGGATTTTCCGGTTATTGATTTTAATGGTGAATCCCGGAATTTGCAGGTTCGTCAATACCTGGTCAAAAATCTGAACGAAATCTACCTCATACAACAAGGAATCCGAACCAACTACGTCGGCATCGCATTGATAAAATTCCTGGTAACGTCCGTGCTGCGGACGATCTGCTCTCCAAACCGGTTGAATCTGGTAACGTTTGAACGGAAACGACAATTCATTCTGATGCTGCACGACAAAACGCGCAAAGGGAACCGTTAAATCGTAACGCAACGCTTTTTCAGCCAACGAATTTGCAAAACGCGGTAAATTATCTGATTGCAATGCTTCCAGGTCCGCTTTTTTCATTTTTTCTCCGGAATTCAAAATGCGGAAGATCAAACGATCTCCTTCTTCTCCGTATTTCCCCAATAAAGTGGATGAAAGTTCAAAAGAAGGTGTTTCAATCGGTACAAATCCGTATGTTTTAAAAACAGACTTGATCGTATCGAAAATATACGTACGGCGAGCTACCTCATCGGGTAAAAAATCTCTTGTTCCTTTTGGGATTGCCGGTTTCTGTGCCATGAAAAAGTGAATTTGCGGCAAAGTTAACAGAAAACGCTCAAAGAGGATTCAAATGGTTCAAAAGTCTGAATTATTACCAGAATTGAACTTTTAAAATTCTGAACTCACACCGAAGTTTACTGGAACATCATTCGTAATGAATTATGTTAAAAATAATTCTCACATTTGTAACAATTACTTTTTTTAATTGTTTTGAAACGTTCATCGGATAATCCGGTTATAGGTAATTATAACACCACAAAACATTGAATTATGAAACGATCAGTTTTAACAGGATTGAATATGATTATTCTATTCCTCTTTACAGCAAGTTGTCAAAAAGAAACCCGCAGTTCCAAATCAGAATTTACCGACGAACCGATTTCCCATACAAAGCAACAAGATTTACGAATGTGGTGGGATTCAGGCAGAATTCCCGGTATTGAAGGTGTAGATTACGGCTGTGAAGGAATCGGCGGTAATTGCTTACCGGAAGTTGTTGTGACTCCCAAAACAGCAGCCCTTCTCACAGATTTTGCTCAAAGCACTCATTCCAAATCTTTTGCAAGTACGCATTATCGCAACTTATCAAAAGTCATCAATACCGAAACGTTGGATGATGTGATTCATGGGAAACTAACTGTTTCTATCCGTGGTGAAATCGGAATCGGAAAAACCGGTTATGTGAAATTTTCATCCGGAAACGGAACAGTTATATCCGTTTACCCATTCAGAAAATAACACAAATCAGAAATTCTGCTAGTCATGAAATTCTCTATTCTTTTCGGCACCCTCTTGTTCTTGTTTGTAGCTTGTAATGAAATCAATAAAAACAATTCATTCCATTTGGAAGAGAAAGCACTTTCCTTTACAACTGATTTTCCGGCATACAATCTGCATTACCTTATTGATTCAAACCACAGGGAATTCGTCTCCTTTGCAGATTTTGTGACTGCAAAAAAAATCTCGTTTCATTCAATTGATACCAAAACAAAGTGGTCTATTCATTTAAAAGAGCTGATGAAATCCGAAAAAGAAAGATTCATTTCCTATTTTCCAATTACAACTGACTCCATCATGCTTTTGTCTAGCCGCACCAATAGCATATACCTGATTAATCGAAAAGCAGAAATTCTAAAGAAAATTGATCAGTCAAAATTATTGGTTGAGGGAGTTGAGCTTGGTCCCCCAATCTATTTTGAAAAAAATAAGCTTTATTACGCAGCCCACCATTATCCTATCGGGGATTTAAAAACCAAAAATGATCTAAAAAAATGGGATGCTGAATATCTAAAAAAAGCAATCATAGCAAAAACGTCAATCAACGTTCACGATTCCACACCTCTCTATTTGGGTTCAAATCTGATCTCCAGGTTTATGAAAAAGGATCAATTACCTGCGGAAGGAACGCATTTCTTTTTAAACCGATCAAAGATTTATTATTACTCGGCATATTGTGACACTTTGTACTCAATTACTGAAAAAGGGAATATTCCTTTGCTGAAAATAAAATCCCCTATTGGCAAAATTCATGTTGCTGCTTCCACAAGAGAACAATACAACAAAAACACAAACTGCATCAATGAAGCCTATCTTAAACAGTCTTTTATCTGCGAGATCTTGTTTGATACTAGCCGAAACCTGATTTATGTTTTTGTCCGCAAACCGAAAAAAGAAAATTATTTTCCTTTCAATATCCTGGTATACAATCCTCAATTCAAAAAACTGGCTGAAAAAGAATTTGATGGTATGAAGTATTATCCAAATGGCTTTGTAGGCAAAAAAGGGTTGTATTTACTCAGAAACTATGGAAAACATCCGAATCGGAAATTATTTGATCTGTTGAATTATGAAAAATAGTAGCTTGATATTCTTTTTTGTTCTTTTAATGAATAGCTGTTCTTCATCGGATTCAATGAATACTTATCAACGAATCGAAAGCTTCTATAGAGAATTTAAAACAGGAAACCTGGATCAATACAAACAAATCATTGTCATCAATGAAGACGGAACCTGCCTGAATTGTAACAATTTATTTGCAAAAAATCAGGTAGGTGCATTGTCGGGAGATTCCATTCTGTTCATCGTTTCAGGTTACGGAACAAAAGTCGATATTTCTGCTTATGTTGGTAAAGATGCTCCAAACCTGATCTTAGATCCTGAAAATGAATTTGGGAAACTGAATTTGCAGAAAGGTTGCTCTATCATCGAACTTGAAAACAACAAAGTCAAACAGATTACTCACATCGGTACCAAAAACGCCGGTATGAAGATGCATTGGAATTCAATTCAATACCAATAATTATCAGGACGAAAAGTGAGCAGAGTTTCAGAATTCAAACTTCTCACTTTTACATTCTCCGTTTTCACTTTTATGGAGCCAACTCCTGCAAATCAAACTTCGGAGCTCCTTTCACTCCATTGTCGTCATAGAAATCAATGAAACGCATTTTGAAATAACGCCCGTTGACCGTTTTCACGATGAACGTACGATTGCTTTTAACGGTATATATTCCGGTATCGAAATCATATACTTTCCAATCATAACCGATCACATTGATCCGGTTTTCAAAATTTGCATCCAGGATATCCGAATACTTCAAATCAGCAAAAGGAATACTCACTTCCTGCACTTTGACACCATAACGATTGGATAAAACTCCCACAACGGAATAAGGCGTATGTGCGTCAAAAACGTGGCAATAATTCGTAAACAACAAATCCCAGGTTCCTTTATCCGGTTCAACATCCAGGATAGAACCGTTTCCGGTCATGGATAAATAAGTAAATCCGGCTGTACTTGACTTCGGAACCGTGTATGTTTTGATCGAAGTGCTGTTCAGATCTGCAAACTGGATCTCATATTCTGTAGCGCTCACAGAAACAATCTTCAGTTTTTTCTTCCCCATATTTACCCCCAAAAGGCTTGTTCCCAAATCAATGGCATATACTTTCCCCAAACTTTGCCAGTCACCGATTGCCGTTGAATCCAGGTTTCCCGTGTGATAATCCCAGGTATAAGTCAATCCTGCGTCACTTGTAAGCGCAGTGATATCCGTTTCCGGGGAAATTGCAGCTGCCATCACGCGTGATTCATTCAACAAGACGTGAAAACCGTTATCTCCTGCTTCAAATGCCAGATCCCAAACCTCCCGGTTGTTTTGACGAATAATCGTATTGGTTTCCAGGTCATAATAAATCTGGTTTGCATAATCTGATCCGATGACAACCTGGGAAGTCGTTGCACCCGGAACCTGCTCTGAAACCGGTTTCGGAACCGGAATTTCTTTCTTGAAACAAGCACTTACAATCGGAAGTAAGGCGATAAAAATCCACTTTCTCATTGCTTCGATTTAATCAGGTACGTAATATTGAGATAAAAACTTCTTCCCCATGCAATCGGTGCGCTTCCTGAACTGGAAGTATGTGCGCCGCCGGTTGATCCGCTTCCTGCCCGGATATTCGTTACATTCAACAGGTTTTTTCCTCCCAATGAAACGCCCAGCGTTTTCTTTAGAAACCATTGCTGAACCTGGACATCCAACAATTGGTAATCCGAGATAAACTGCTGAGTCACCGTAGCATCATCATTGACGATGTATGCAACTACTTTCCCGGTATATTTGTAGAATGCACTGAACTTCGTTGTTCCGTTTTTCAAATGGTAGGAAACATTCGAAACCAATTCCGGTGAATATGCAAAACGGCTGTTTGAATAATTGGATGCCGTACCGATGTAATTAAATCCGACATTGGCATTCCATTGCTTCTGCCCCACTTTTACCAACGACTGAATTCCTTTCGCATAGAACTGATCGATATTGAAATACCTATAAATCAATCCGTTTGGCACTTGAGACAAACTGATCCGGTTGTGAATGTCCTGGTAATAAGCAGACAGTTCAAATCCTAAATTCCATTTTTTCCGATCCCAGTTGAAGTTGTACCAACCCTGAACGTGATTGGCAATTTCCGGTTTCAGATCCGGATTTCCATAAATTTTGTGGTTGATATCCACAAATTCCATGTACAATTCCTTGATGGACGGGGAACGGAATCCGGAAGCAATACTTCCGCGAAGAATGTGTTTCTTCTTTCCAACTTTCAGGTTCAAAGCCGGCATAAATGCTTCTTTGTACAAAGTATTGTAAGTGAATCGCAATCCCGGTTTGATATTCAACCAATTCCACGGAGCCCAGTTAAAGGTTCCAAAAACGGCATAATCACCGATTTCTTTCTTGCGGTTTTCAATGCGATTTCCGTATCCTTGCTCGTAATTGATATCGTAACCGACTTCGTAATTGAATTTCTTATCTGCATTGTTCCGGGTCAGGGTTACGCGATTGAAATACAATACAAAACGGGAAGTATCCTGTTCGGTATCCGCCAGCAGTTTGCGATCCAAGGTCGTCAAATCAGTCATGTACGAATTCTTGATGCGTTTGTAGTTGGAATAATTCAACTGTACATCCAATTTCAAATTGGATTTCAACCAACCGATCAATTCCAATCCTCCGTTCTGGCGATTTGTTACGTATTCATCATCGAAAGCGGAAATTTGGAAAGGCGCTCTCGGATATCCCCTGTTGACAATCTTTTCGCGGAACAAGTCCATAGAAGGAATGATTTCCAGTTTTTTGAATCGGTAGGAATATTTCAATCCGCCCAAATACTGTTCTTTCATTTTCCATTGCTGGAAACGGCCTGAATCCGCCAATTCTTTTTTCGGGAATTCGATCCACTTGTCTCCCGGTGTCCAGCCGTCAAAGAAATTTCGTGCTCCGTAAGCCGAAATCGAATGATTCTTGATGCGGGAAGTCACTCCGAGGTTCAGGTTGTAATTTCCAACCGTTTCATAAAATGCTCCCAGGTTTATATCGTACCCTTTATTCTTGGGTTTCTTTGTAATCAAATTAATCGTACCCGCCATGGCATTGCTTCCATAGTTCGTACTCAATGGTCCTTCCACAATCTCCACACGCTCGATGCTCGAGAGATTGATCTGGCTCAAATCAATATTTCCGTTCTGGCGGCCGATAATCGGAACACCGTCAATTAAGATCTTCACCCCTTCTCCGCTGATTCCCAGCATCGACATCCCGCTTCCTAAAACCTGGTCCTGGCTGATGCGGATATTCATTTCATTTTGAAGCAAATCGCGTAAATTAACGGCTCCTTTCGCTTCGATCGTTGCACGGTCAATGACCTTTACCTTGTTGGTGGCTCCTGTCAGGGATCCTGCTCCAAGTTGCCCGGTAACAACAACTTCTTCAATGTCTTTTGCATTCGTTTTCAGCCTGATGCTATGGCTTTTTCCTTTTGAGATGGTATCTATTTCCTGGTGAAATCCATCCGTGCTCACCTTCACAATAACCTGTTGCCCTGTCGAATAAAAGGATGCCGGAACTACTAAAATTCCCAAATCATTCGACTGAACATAACTTGTTTTTTTTGCGCTCATATCTTGCAGGGCGACCTGTGCAAAAGGCACGGCAACGCCTGCTTCGTCGCTGATATAAAGCGTATCCTGAGCGGAAACAACTCCGCTCAGAACACTCATTATAAGAAGCAAATATGCTTTTTGTATCATACTGATATTACAATTGTTCTACCAATTTTCTCCAGGATTCCAATTCAGGAATTCCAGGTTTGCGTGCTCCGAAAAGCGTACAGATCAATTCTTTTTTCTCGTTGAACAACTCCAAAGAAGTCACAATTCCGTCTTCTGTCGGCTTGCGAACGATCCATGATTGAGCGATTCCATCTTCTTTTGCGTGCAAATTGAACATCGGATCCAATACGTTGATCCATGGTCCGTGCTCCACGATGTTTTTCACTTCTCCGGTATGAATCTGGATCATTCCGGCGTTTCCAACAAACACCATGATCGAAACCTGCTCTTTCGCAGCCAGTTCCAATGCTCTTCTCAATGCTTTGTTATCGATTTGTTTCGCATGTGTCTCGTCAGGAGCCAAACGCAAGGCCTGAGTACGCGTCAATTTGTGGCTCTTCAACAATCCGTAAAATTCGTGCGTATCTTTCAGGTTCAACCAGGATTCCTGGAATGCTTTTACGTCGATTTCGCTGTCCGGCAATTCCTCACCTTCCAACGGCAGCAAAGCGCCGATTTCCAATTCAGAAGATTGGTTTTCGTCTTTGTATTTTGCAACCAATGCATCGTATGCTTCTTTGTTACTTTTCGACTCCAGGTAAACTTTGTGCGTCGCAACTCCGTCAGTGGTGAAAAACTGTAAGCTGTAACGTGGTTTGTCGTCTCCTTCGGTTACTGCAAAAACGGATCCCCATACACTTGGGAAAATACGCAAATCGATATCTTTTCCTACAAACAATGATGCATGCGGTGTCGTGCTGAAGTTTTCGTAAACTCCTTTACGCTCGTGTACAACCTCATCATTTCTTGATAAAGCCATCACATAACCCAACGACTCAATTTCTCCCAAAATTGCTACGAATTCAGGACGCAGACGAACAGCAGTTGTTCCAACTCCCAAAGCAACCAATTCTGCTTCGGAAGCATTCAAACGCTTCGCATATTCTCTGATTCTCAATTTTGGTTCGCTTTCCTTCAATTGTGCGAAAGCTTCTTTAAGGGACAAAGTTGTTTCCATGTTTATTATATTTAATTCTTTGTTGATCTACAGATCATGATCACCCGCCGTGCGGCCTCTTATCCAGTAAATCTGATGAATAGGATACATGTCTGTAAAATATTTCTCCATCTAGTGACCGGATTTGCTCCAGGTCAATGTTATAGGTCTTACTCAGGATTTCCGGACTCATCACTTCATCCACCGTTCCATCCATAATCACTTTTCCTTTCTGCATCAGCAACACGCGGTCTGCATATTGATAACACAAATTGATGTCGTGCATCACGACAATCACAGTTCCTCGCTTATCATCTACAAATTTGCGGGCATGTTTCAATAATTCAATCTGGTAACGAACATCCAGGTTGTTCAAAGGCTCATCCAGGAACAAGTATTTGATCGGCTGAATTTCCCCTTCGTTTTCCAGTTGCAGCAACACCCGCCCGAATTGAACGCGTTGTTTTTCTCCACCCGAAAGGAAGTTGAACTCGCTGTCCAAAAGTGATCCCAGGTTCAACTCATCTACGATCTTTTCCGTGATGTGCTTATTGAAGTGTTTTTTGGTTTCCGGATACCGGTAGCGCGCCATTTCCAATACTTCACGAACCGTAAAGTTGGAAGCAATCATGCTTTCCTGGTGCATGTAAGCTCTGTATTTCGCCAACGCATCCAGGGTCCAGCTTTTCAGATCTTTTCCGTAATATGAAATTGTTCCGGTACTCAGATGTGATCCATTGGAAAGCATTTTTACAAGCGTACTTTTTCCTGCTCCGTTCGGACCGAGAATGACAATAAATTCTTCTTTGTCTGTCGTGAAATCAACCGATTGAAGAATCGGTCTTCCTTTCACCGTAAACGATATGTTTTTTGCTTCAATCACACTGAAAACTTACGCTTGTGTTTAAAAATAATTGCAATAAATATCGGAGTTCCCATCAAAGCTGTAATGATTCCGATCGGAACTTCTGTCGGAGGTAAAATCGTTCTTGAAATCATATCTGCACAAGAAAGAAGAATGGCTCCGAAAAAAGCACTGAAAGGTAGTAATAATCGATGATTCGGGCCGGATAAGGTGCGAATGATGTGAGGTACAACCAGTCCTACAAAACCAATGACACCTGACATCGAAACGGAAGCTCCGACCATGCATGTTGCACAAACAATTACGGTTACCTTAATCGTTTTCACTTTGTATCCCATGTATTGTGCATTGCTTTCACCAAGGGAAAGTACATTCAGACTCTTTGCCTGCATGAAAATCACCACCATGGGAATCACTGTGAAGATCAGTAGTAAAATGAGCGAATCGTTGTTCGCCGAACCCAAACTTCCCAGCGTCCAGAACGTCAGATCGCGTAATTGATCATCTGTTGCCAAAAAGCTCATCAATCCTGTCAATGAAGCTGTTAGTGCGTTCAATGCGATTCCGGCAAGAATCAGTGTCAACGAATTCACTTCGCCATTGCTCAAGGATAAACGGTAAACAATGAACGCTACAAAAGAGGCGCCCAGGAAGGCTACCAAAGAAAGGGAAAGTCCCTCGTTGAAAATAATCAACCAAGGGACTAAACCATTGAACAAAATGAATAAGGATGCGAACAAGGAAGCTCCCGTTGAAATTCCGATTAAGGCGGAATCGACCAGCGGGTTTCTGAATATTCCCTGCAATGCTGCACCTGAGACCGCTAATCCTGCACCAATAAGACAGGAATAAACCGCTCGTGGAAACCGGATGTTGTAAACAACATTGTACTCGATATCCGTTATTTTCAAATCCGTATCGAAACCGATTTTTTCAAGCAAACTGCCGAAGACATGAGAAATAGGAACATGCACATTCCCTACTGATAGATTGACTACGAAGCAAACTAACACTAAAATGACTAATGAAAGCGCTATTATTCCCTGTCTCGACATGTACCTTTTTTTTCTTCAATAGTTAAAAGAGTTCAAACTCCATTCATCATCGGATTCATTTGAACTATTGAACCTTTTGAACTATTGCACTTTTTTTAACTCTTTATTTAATTCAATTACTGCCTCAGCTACGCGCGGACCGAATCCACTCAACAACTGACCGTCCATTTGAATCAATGCTTTATTTTTTCCTGCATTTGTTACTGCTACTCCCGGAACGTTGAAAATTCCGTCAGGCCCCAAACTTTGTGCTCCGGATGTAAACATCAGGATCACGTCCGGATTTGCAGCAATTACTGATTCGCTTGTCAAAGGTTTGAAATCGGTAAACCCTTTTCCTGCGTTTTCACCACCTGCCAAAACAATCATTTTTTCAAGCGGAGTTTGCTCACCTGCAACCATTAATGTTCCTGCACCACGTGCATACACGAACAATACTTTCGGTTTCTTCGGCAATTTCGCAACACTCTTGATATCGGAATCAATCTTAGCAGTCAATTCTTTCGCAGCATCCGCTTTTCCTAACCACGTTGCAACGTCATTTACCAATGTTTTTGATTCTTCTACACTGTTCGGGTGTTTGAAAGTCACCAATTCAATTTTCGCCTGCTTCAATTTTGATTTCAAATCAGGGGAAACTTCATCTTCCAACATCACAACATGTGTCGGATTCAATGCTAACAAGCTCTCAACCGCCAACTTGCGAACATGCCCCAGGTTAGTCAATTTCTCAGCTGCAGCAGGATAAGTGCTGGTTACATCAACGCCAATGAGTTCCTTTTGGGAACCCACTGCGTAAATGATTTCTGTAACTGATCCGTTCAAAGAAACAATGCGTTTCTCTATCACTTCTTCTTTTTTCTCCTCGGATTTTGCACCTGAATTACACGAAGCAATTGCGAATACAAGACCTAGGAATAGAAATCCAATTTTTTTCATCTTTATTTTTTCAAATCATTAGTGTTGAACTACCAAACGTTGTGTCGACGTTGCTGCTCCATTAGAAACCTGTACCAAATACACGCCGTTTGTGAAGCTTTCAGTAGAGATATTTGTTGTAGTCAATCCGTTTGAAGCAGCTGTTTCGAAAACAACCTGTCCTGTCATGCTCACCACTTTCACTGTTGTATTTGCTTTAGAATCCACAACCACAGTAGCTACATTTGCAGCAGGGTTAGGATAAACAGATACAAATACATCTTTCTCCAATTCGTTTACAGAAAGCGTTGTTAAGTTTTGCTTGGAGAATACGTTCATATTGCTTGTACCTCCTGATGTAAATTTCGTAAATACCAATTTCCAGATATTGTTGTCTTTTGTTTTCACGAAGTAAACTGTACTATCCTCAACTACTGCAGGTTGAACCTGAGCGTTTTTCCAATTGTAACCGATTACATTTGCAGCATCACTGAACGTTTGAGACTGGTAATTTGTAAAGTTCGGAACATCTCCTACTGCTGTAACTTTTACCGCTTCAATTCCAACATTATTCAAAACACCGAAAGAAAGGTACTGCATGTTCGGAGCAATTGTAGCATCATATTGCAGGAATTCGAAATCCCATGCAGCAGAAGCAGGCTCTCTATCTACAACTGTATTTGTATTGATTTTGTAGTAAACGAAGTTCTTCGAAGTATAAGGTGCCAACATTAAATTTTGCGTTGTTTGAGGAGCTCCCGCTGCCAAATCAGCTGAGATAATCTCATATTTCCCTTGCATAGTAACCAGGTTCACGTAGAATTTCTTCTTTGTATTATCACCGTAAACAACAACGAAAACTTTGCTTGCGTTCACTGAATGCGTTGTAGAGTTGTAATCTCCCCATCCGAAATCGAACTGACCTGTGTTGGAAGCACGTCTCAAAGCACCCATTGCCCAATCAGAATCATCATTCACAAGCGGAGTCAATGCTGCAAAGTTTACAGTTGCCAAGCTATCGAATGACGTTGCAGGATTGGAGTTAGGAATCGCATATACTTTTCCAACTTTCGAGTTAAACAAAATACTGCTTGTTAATGGGTTATTCTGGGAAGCAGATGATGCTAACGCGATATCCCAGGTTGCAGAAGCACCTGTTGCCTGCTCGTCATTTTGTAAACTATACCAAACATTCGTTCCGTAACCAGCTCCAGTTATTACTGTGTCAATTACAACAGGCCCCTGAGCCATTACATTTGACAAAGAAATAAGTGCCGCAGCGCTAAGTAATATTCTTTTCATGTTTCTGTTATTTTGTTATTTATATTAAGTCTAAATTAACCTTCGCAAATTTATACGTTTCCTGTATTGGAGGCAATCGCTATAATCAGCGTAAAAAACTACCTTTTACAGGGTATGCGTTTTTTAATTCTCACTTAAATGAGCCGAAAGTTCCAGTATTCAAAAGGATCAACATGAACTGTTTCAGCTACTTGAACTATTTTGACAACATGCATTTTCCGCACCGTACTTATTTTTTAAACACCTGGTTTTCCATTTCAAACAATAACAATTCTGACAAGGATTTTACCTTCAATTTCCTAAAGCAATTTTTGCGATGCGTTTGTACCGTATGTGGACTCAAACCCAACTCTTTACTTATTTCCAGTGTCGATTTCCCGGCCAGCAAACGATCTACGATTTCAATTTCACGCTTCGTGAGGCTAAAATGAGTCGGCGTACTGACTTCCTCGTCCTGGTTCAGAATTCTGCTCCAAACCACTTCGCAATAATAATTCTGGTTGTGTAAAATTTTCTGAAAGGCTTCTTTCAAATCCTGGACCGTGCAATTCACATCAATAAAACCGGAAACTCCGTATGAAACCAATTTGGGAAGTTGCGACACATCTCCGTTCAGGATCAAAACCACTTTGATGCTGTTATCTTCGGCTGTTCGCTTCAGGTTGTTTTCCAATTCCTGAAAATTATCCGTGAAATTGTAAACTACAACTAATTCTTTAGAAGGTGTCGCATGGCTCAATTGCGGATTACCCGAATGCCATTCCACATGCAGTTCACCGAAAATCGATCGGACTAACTCCTTGAATCCAAGGCTAATTAATTGATTCCTGTTATCAAGATACAGATCCATGCTATATAGAATAATTCTAAATAACAAAGGTGAGGTCTAATTTCACATCCCACAATACCACAAAAAGGGTAATTCTATAATTACGAATGCTTCAATTGCGAATTGCGAATGAAAAAGGACAACCAACAAGCAGTAAACATTCAAAATGCACAAATATGTAACATCAAAATTCAGTAGTTATGAAAAAATGCGCAATTCACAATTCGCAATTCGCAATTATCTCTGCCGAATATGCCCCTTCTCTCCTTGCGGAATCTTGAAAATCCAGGTATACAAGCCGATAAAGTGGGAATCAAAATAGCCTTTGCGCTTGAACAAGGATTTCGGAATGTAGATTCGCTGCTGTTCGCTCAATCCCTTCACAGCTGTTTGCGGAGCAACCCCATCCTGCAGGCACGGAGCATCCTGGTCTTTGGCATTCAGGTTACTTCCATACTGCCAAACCTGCTTCCATTCTTTCAGGTTAATAGCTCCGGCTTCCGCATTTTCAGGTGCTAAAACGTAATATCCTCCGAAATTGATCTTTCCTCTCAATTGATTGACCATTCCCTGGGAATAGGCGAATCCCATGCTGTGAACAACCAAATACAACGTGTCGTTTTTCGAAGTATTCGGAAGTTCGTTCAACATTTGATAGAGATTTCTTCCGGCAATTCTTCCGCTGTTTTCACGCACTCTAAACCCTCTTTTATTGGATTTTGTTGCCAACAAACCGTATGTTTTGGCCTTTTTAGAACCGAAAAGTTTGGAACCAACCGTATTGGTTGTATAACAAACGTGCTCTCCGGGATGGGGACATCGTTTCGGATAAATACTTGAATTCGTCGTGAAATTGAGCAAACTCCTGTGATTGGAAGTTGCAACGGAATGATGCCCGTCCGCGTAATAATATTCCGTCGGGTTGATTCTCAAGCGGAACGTATCGTCGATCTGTTTCCAGGGATGCCAGTAATTGTAGCGGTCTTCCGTAAACAAACGATTCACCGAATTCGGAAATTCCAGTCCGTACTTCTTAATATCTTCAAAATTCTCTTCGAATGTGCTTCCCAAAGAAGTCGGACGATAACCATTCACAAAGATCAGGATGCGTTTGGGCGGATCTTCCAGCTTCAATTTCTTCGTCAGATCAACTCCCAGGTGATTGTAAACCTGGTCGCGCAGCCACTTTCCTTTCGGAGAATAGATTTTCACGACCATGTAATGACTTTGCGCAACGACCGGCAGTTCCAATTGGGGCACTTTTAAGGAATCCGAGGTCGAAATCAAACGAAGTTTCAGCGGAACACCGGTTTTAGAAACATTCATTTTAAAGTAAAGTACTTTTTTCCGTTCGTAGAGAAAATAATTCTTATCCCGTTTAATGATCAATTCCGAACCGATATTTTTTTCTTCCAGTTTGGAAGGATGCGTATTATCAGACAACAAATCAAGCACCTGCTTCTCCTCCAGCCCCGAATACGATTTGATGATTCCATCCGTTACTTCGAACCAGGAATAGCCCAAATCCACCAGGCGGATCAAACCATATGACAACAAGATCATTCCCGACCATTGAATCAATCTTGAAACAAAGGAAACCAGGCGCGGCTTTTTCATTTTTGACCTTATAAAGGACCGCAGTTTCCGGAAACCATAAATAAATCCTCCGATGGAAAGTACCACACTCAACAAATGCAGTGCGTTAAATGGTTTTCCTTTGATTCTGAAAATCGTTTTGTAGAACAGATTGTCGATTTGTAAATGGTAGGAATAGGTATTCTTCTTCATCGGCCTCATGACGGATGATAAAAAACTCTTCTTTTTCAGGACAATCGTTCCGTCTTTGCTTTGTTCGAAGAAATAATATGCCACCAAACCATTGTTTGTGACCACCTCTTCATAATCATCGATAATGGAATAGATTCCGGGATTGTTATTTGCCCGCAGCCAGCCTTCCTTATCCATGTTCCAGCCTTCCCCTATTTCGTTATCCGATTCCAGGCTCAGGAAACCTTTCAGGTATTCATCCCCAATGGTCACAGCCAGCGATTGCTCTTCTTCGTTGGTGATAAATCCCAAAGATTTACTTTTCACCATGTAGCCTTTCCATTTCGGACTCACAAATTCCGGAACAACAAAGAACAAAAGCGTATTGCTTGTTTTTTCTTTCTCGGATTGTTTGTAAGTATCGCGGATATGCCGCATCTGATCCGTGTATTTCAACCGGTCCGGAGTTGGATTTTCAAAGGGTTTACGTGCATCAAAAGCATCATTTTCGTAAAGCGCTTCCAAGGTGATATTAAAATGCACATTGGCAGATTTGAACAATTCATTCAGTTGTTTCTCCAGGCTGTCGCGGTTGATCTTCGTTTTAACAAGCGGAACAATGCGGATATGCTGTTCCAAAGCAGGTAAAACAGAAACAGGCAGGATTGAAATTGTTTTTCCACGGTATTTCGCAAGCACTTCGTAATCCTTATCCATCGCCGGCAAAGCAACCGTGCACTTCGATTTACTGATTCGAAACGTTCTCAACGGATTGGAAGCAATGAAAAAAGTAACAGAATCAATGGTGCTGATTCTTGCAGTATTGATTTTAAAATCAACTAAGTCGATATGAGATTTTCCTACAGATTTAAACACATCTACTTCATACGTTCCGTCTTTCTTTTCAAGCGTTTGCTCGTAGAAACCATAATGCTGCTTCGTGTTTTTAACGAAACGGGCAAATTCAATCGGAACATGAATCACCGAATCCCGCTCGTTTTGCGAAAACGCATAGATGCTTTGAATCAAGCAAACGATCAAAAGGAACGGAATTCGAAATCTCATAGTATGTTATATTGAAGTCTTTCCCAACCAGCGAAGCACATTGTCGTACCAAATCGCATCGGATTCTTTTTCTTCCAGAATTCCCACCTGAACAGCAAAATCAATCACCCTTCCCGGATAGGAATTCGCAACGCCTTCCATTTCACCCAAAGGATACGGATCATCCAATCCTGAAACGATCTGCGAAGAACCAACACGGATTTTCAGCAATTGAAGTGTGTAGGAATCATGTACCAATGTATCAAAAAACAAGTTCGGATGACCTAAACTCGCCCGCGGATCTCTTGTTTCTGTGAACAAATCCGGGCGTCCGTCAAATCCCTGCAGTCTTCTTCCGTAATTGGCTTGTCCCAACATACAACCGTGCGCAAAACAAGTGCGGATATCCGGGTATTTATTCACAAAGTCTTTCAACGCATACATGTGTAACGTATCTGCAGTTTGTGCCATCATCCAAACCAAATGAAAACGCCAGTACATATCTTTCAAAGCAACCATCTTTTCACCGTCATACGGGTGAATTTCAATTGCGAGCTTGTATTCATTCGCCAATTCGAATAACGGAAGCGTTGAATCATCCACTACGGAAAGCCATTCATTGTTTTTATCCAGGAAATGCGTCGGCAAGCAAAGCACATTCATTTTCAGATCTTCCACACAACGACGGATTTCATTCAAGGCACCATCCAGATGAAGCGGCTGAACCACAAAACCACTCGTGAATTTATCCGGTCTTCTTTCCTGGACACTTGCGTTAAAATCATTTTGCCAGCGAACAGCATCGAACGTATCTTGCCGCGACCAGCCATTGCAATAAACCTGCGACAGGTTGAGCATCACACCGTGATCAATACCGTGCCGTTCCATCCACTCGATTTTCTCGTCAAAGAAGAAACTCGGATCGGTAATCGGCCGCGACCAATCATCCTGTCTCATGAACTTTTTGTCATCGTCGATCCAGAACAGCTTTTTTTCGCGCATGAATCTTGGAATCTCGGATGGTTCCGGTAAAATGTGTCCGTGACCGTTAATTTTTAGTTTCTTCATTTCGGGTGAATCTTTGAATCAAAATTAAGAAAAAAGAAAAAGCCGACTTACGGGTCGGCCTTCTTAGTAGTAGTGGTTAATTTTATTTGCTCACAACCAGGTTATAATTGTGGATACTGCTTTGTGTTTTTACCTGAAGTACATACTGACCGTTCGAAAGTGTTGTCAGATCAATTACCTGCTCTTTTTCAAAAGAACCTGAAGGTAATCTCCACACCATTCGTCCTGCTGCATCAATTACTTCAACGGATTGGTATTCAACATCCGAAACCAGGATAACGATTCCCGAAGTCGGGTTCGGATATACCAGGATCTGCTCTTTGTCCTGTTCTGACAGCGATAAACACTGATCCACAACAATACTCGACTGAGCCGTTCCCGAACAACCGTTTCCGTCCGTGTAAGAATAGGTAATCGGGAAAGTTCCCGCACCACTTGAAGCCGGATTGAAGTTTCCTCCACTCACTCCGGTTCCTGAATAATTTCCACCGAGCGGAGAACCTCCGGTCAACGTAAAGGAAGGAGTGTACGTACAAACCTGGTTCAAAGCTGCCAAACTCACATTCGGATTGGCATTTACGGTTACAATTACCTGATCCGTATTCTGACAGCCGTTTGCATCGGTTCCCGTCAAGGTATACGTTGTAGTTCCGTTCGGAACAAAAGAAACTCCGTTTTGAACACCATTGTTCCAGCCTAAAGTCGGTGAACCGGAAGAAGTTCCCGTTAAAGTAACCGAAGTTCCGGCACAAACACTTTGATCGGAACCTGCATTCACTGTAAACGGAGTCGCTGCCGTGATCACCACCGGTTCGGAAGTAGAAACACATCCGGCATTCGAAACCGAAACAGTATATGTGCCCGCAGCTGAAATAGTAATTGCCGGTGTTGCCGATCCTTCAGACCAGGTATTTCCGGTTGAATAAGACGATGTCAGGGTAACAGTATTTCCCGGACACAAAACTGCTGAACTTGCAGTAATAACAGGAGGAGTTGGTGCTCCCGGATCTGTTAAACTTCCGGAAACCGTGTTTGAAAGACATCCCGCTCCACTGGTGACAACTATGTTGTAAGAACCTGCTCCCAAATTCGGAATCGTTGTTGGAAAGGATGCAACGGAAGCTGAGCCTGACGCTGTTCCAGACCACGAAATAGTTCCCGATCCGCTTCCGTTCACGGCAATCGATCCGGTATTTGTGGCACAGGCAGAAGGACTTGTGATTGTTCCCAATGAAATGCCTGGTGTCGGATTCACAATTACAGAAGTAGCAGCGCTTGCCGCACTCTGACAACCTGCTGAACTTGCGACCTGAACCGAATACGATCCGGCAGTGGTTGCAGAAATAGATTGCGTGGTTGCTCCGTTCGACCACAAATAAGAATTTCCACCACTGGAAGTCAAAGTAACCGAGCTTCCGGAACAGAATGTGGTTGCTCCACCTGCCGTAATGGTTGGCGCAGCAGGTGTCGGATTCACTGTTACTGCAATCGCATTACTGTTTGTACTCTGGCAACTTGAAGCATTGCTTACCTGGACGGTATACGTTCCGGCTGTCGTTGCTGAAATGGATTGCGTTGTCGCTCCGTTCGACCATAAATAAGAATTTCCGGCACTGGAAGTCAAAGTCACTGAGCTTCCGGAACAGAAAGTAGTTGCTCCGCCAGCTGTAATTGTCGGTGCAGCCGGAGTTGGATTCACCGTAACGGTGATTGAGTTACTATTCGGACTCTGACATGTCCCGCTCACCACTTTACAGGTGTATGTTCCGGCTGTTGTAGCGGAAATCGATTGCGTTGTCGCTCCGGTTGACCACAAATAAGATGCTCCGGCTGTTGATGTTAAAGTCACAGAACTTCCCGAACAGAAAGTTGTCGTTCCTCCCGCCGTAATCGTTGGCGCAGCAGGTGTCGGATTCACTGTTACAGTAATTGAGTTACTATTCGGGCTTTGGCAGTTAGCAGCACTTACCACTTTACAGGTATAAGTTCCGGCAGTAGTCACATTAATCGATTGTGTTGTTGCTCCGGTTGACCACAAGTAAGAATTTCCAGTTGTAGAAGTCAAAGTCACTGAGCCTCCCGAACAGAACGTAACTGCTCCGCCAGCCGAAATAGTTGGTGCGGAAGGAAGCGGATTCACTGTCACAGTTGTAGCCGCACTTGCTACACTCTGGCAATTTGCTGCATTTGTTACCTGAACCGTGTATGTTCCTGCCGTTGTAGCAGAAATAGATTGTGTAGTTGCTCCGTTCGACCATAAATAAGAATTTCCGGCACTGGAAGTCAAAGTAACCGATCCACCGGCACAGAAAGTAGTAGCCCCGCCTGTTGTAACAGTTGGTGCTGCTGGAACAGCATTGACCGTTACATAATTGGTCATAGTTGTTGTATTCGATCCGGATGCATTGGTTGCTGTCAGAACCACATTGTAAGTTCCCGCTGTGGAATAAGTCACCGTAGGGCTTGCAGAAGTCGATGTGGAAGGTGTTCCGCCAGGGAAAGACCACGAATAAGAGGTCGGAGATCCTGTGGAAGTATTCGTATAGGCTACACTTTGTCCCGCACAAACAGTCGTTGCTGCCGTAGTGAAACTTGGCGTCGGAGGTACAGCGGCTGCCACACCTGTAATATTGATATTATCCACATAAATATTATTTCCGTATGCGGATAAATTCCGGAACGCAACAATCACATTGGCTTGCCCAACATAAGGAGTCAGGTTCACTGTTTCCGATCTCCACTGAGCCGCAGTTGTCGGAGCAAAAGCATTGGTTGTATTGGTCGTAGTAGCCAAAGTAGCTCCCGACTTGGAGTAAACACTCGTATAGGTCAATCCGCAGTCTGTCGAAACCAATACTTCCAAGCCATCCGTACTTCCGTTATTGTAACGCGCATATGCCACATCAAACACCAATTGTGCAGAGGAATACCCCGTGAAGATCAAGGGCTTGATTTTTACCATATCATCATCCGCATCATTAAACTGGTAATTATTGAACCACATCGAATTTCCTGCACTTGGAGCTAAGCCCACAGTTGCTGAGCGCGCCCAGGTTGTTGCCGAGTTATTCGCATTCTGAATACTCCAACCTGTAGGTGGGAAAGTCGCTGTTCCAAATCCTTCTGTCAATGGCAATGCGGATGCTGTAGACGAAATAACAGTGATGTATCCCGTTTTTGTTTCCGTATCCGAACCATTTGCATTGGTTGCAACAAGCGTTACGGCATAAGTTCCTGCTGTGTTATAGGTAACTGTAGGGCTTGTGGCTGTGGATGTTGAAGGGTTTCCTCCTGTAAAAGTCCATGAGTAGGAATTTGCTAATGTCGACAAATTGGTAAACGTAATCGAAGATCCCTGGCAAATCGTTGTCTGCGACGCAGAGAAATCTGCCACCGGAGGACTTACGATTCCCAATCCGTTCAATACGAAATTATACGTTCCTTCATCACAATCGTTGGTTCCGAATTGAATGTTCCCGGTGAAATTTCCGGCTGCATTCGGTGAAAACACGACTGTAAATGTTGTTGTAGAACCCGGAGTTACTGTTGTTGTCCCGAATCCGGTTCCCAAAGCAAAACCTGTTCCGGTCACAGTAATCGGATTGGTTAATGTGAGATTCGTTGTTCCGGTATTTGTAATCGTAAATGTAGCTGTTGTCGATCCTCCCGCCTGTGTATTGGCAAAAGTATAAGCTCCGCCGTCAAGTACTTCAACAGCCGCTGAAGCCAATTGAATTTCACCTGGTGTTGTTCCCTCAAACTTCACATTGTCGATGAAGATATTGTTCCCGTTTGCAGAAACACCTCTGAATCGGAAGCGGATATTTTTGGAAGTCGTACCAACATAAGACATCAAACTGATGGTTTCTGTTCTCCAATCGGAAGCTGCTGTCGGGAAATATTCCGTTCCCAGTATCGTTGCATTTTGATACAGGTAAGGAGTCGTGTTTCCTGTTTTACTGTAAACATTTGTCCAGGTTGCACCGCAATCCGTAGAAATCTGAACGATCAACTGGTCATTTGAAGCAGCGACCCGTTTTCTATATGCCACATCGAATTTCAAAGTTGCGGCAGTCGCATTACACGGTAACAAAAATACCGGCGTATACAAATCCTCGTTCGAAGTAGAGCCGTTTCCATAACATGGAACCTGCGCAATATTATTGGTAAACGTTCCGGTTGAAGAAACCCCGGAAGCCGGAGACCATTTGAAACAATCTCCATTCACGTTATCAATGCGCCACTTTACATCCGGTGGAAATGATTGTCCCTCGAAATCCTGTGTATAATTCGGCATGATTCCGTTTGAAACCACAAAGTCAATTCCCGAAGTATCGTAAACCGCATACGGATCTGCTACTCCATTCGGCAGCGTTGAATAAGCTCTGAATGAATGCGTTCCCAATGTTGCAGTAAATGCAGGTAAACTAACCGTTGCAGAAGCATTCGGCGCCAAATTTCCCGTCCAGCTGTAAGTTACCGCAGTTCCGTTATCGATTTTATACGAAATAGTCGCAGCAGTTAAATTATTCGATCCGCGGTTTCTCAATTGCACACTCGGAGTGATTGCCCCTGCGCAATTATCCCCGATCGGTGCAAAAACATCCGTTACAGAAGCATCACTTGGATTCGGAGGTGTACAAGCATCCGAATTGATTAAGGCCACCCGCATCGGCGAACCTTCCAGTACAGCTCTCATACGCTGTTTTTGATCGTTTGTAAACACACTCATACAAAGATCATCCGTATAATCCATGTAATTCTCAATCATATCCGGACCTTGATCAGGCGCTGTCGCACAGGAATTTTGCCCGGTCGGACAACCATAATTCGCAGCATTCGCAGTCGGAGTATCGTTACAGTAATCCGTTGCAGAACAGTTTCCATCTCCCCAAATGTGACGCAATCCAAGCCAGTGGCCGATTTCGTGCGTTGCAGTTCTTCCTTCGTTATATGGTCCGGCAAACGATGTAACAGAGCTTTTCCCGATGGAATTGTACAGGAAAACAACTCCATCTGTCGCGGCAGCAGGAGTTCCACATCCCATTCCACCAAGCGGTGACTGCGGGAATTGTGCATATCCCAAAATACCGCCGCTGATGTTACACAACCAGATGTTCATGTATTTATCCGGCGACCAACCTCTTGTAGCAGTCGGAGTTCCGTTATTGTAAGTATACGTTTTAATGGTTGCATCAATGTAAGTCGTGGAATAAGGAGGTGTCGAAAAGTTCGCTGTAGTACGATTGATCCGGTTTACACCATTTTCCCCGTTCGGAAATGCAGAACCATCCGGTCTTCTTTTCGACAAACAAAATTCAATTTGAGTATCCGCACCAACCGGGTTGGTATTCCAGCCGTTTGTTCCAAACATGCGGCGAAAATCTTCGTTCAATACATCAATTTGGGATTGAATAGCCGCATAACTGACATTGGTTCCCGAACCAACAGCTTCACCGTTATGAATGACGTGAACAACTACCGGAATCTGGTATACTCCGCCAACAATTTTTCCGGCAACGGGATTACTGAGTTCTGATTGAAGCCACTGTTCAAACTGGGCTTTTGATTCTAGTTCCGGGTGGTTGGCATGCAGAATTGCATCGTTTTCATCTGTGTAACATCGAACCACACCATTTGTCTGACCCAATACCCCGCAAGAGAGCACCGAGAAAAACAAACATGCGACGAGTGCACGTAGTTTTACTCCGTTAGTTTCCATAAAGCAGTTTTATCATTTTGAACGAATGCCCTGAATCCACAATGGAAATAACTGATTTAGAGCACTCAATTCTAGTTTTAGCGAACCAATGATACTAAAAAAAACTGATTGATAACCTTTTGGAGTTTAAATATTAACATTGATTTATCAACAATGTTCAATTCTATTCGAACATATCTCCGAGCATATTTTCCCCTGCCTGGCCTATTAACGGAACGTATTTCTTTTGCCCCTGGATGGCAGAAAAAATAAGCATCAGCCAAACCAAAAAGAGTAAAATAGAGATCACGTTAATCACGATCACACCGATAAACGGAATAAAGAATAAAATGGTATCGACAATGCTTGCTGCTGCGCCAACCAGCATCAGAATAAGCATTTGTCTCAGATGAAAGGCAGTGAATTTCCGGTCTTCGCCCTCTGTTGAGGAAACTTGTACGAGCGAAACAATCCATCCGATCAACGTGCAATAACAAATAATTGCATATGTTTTATTAAGAGTATTTGAATCCATGGTGATATAAGTAACACTAAAATATGTTGTTAATTATATTTCCGGCTCCAAAATTAGTGAATAGTAAATTTAAATGACTGGATTTCAATTATTCTCCAAAAATAGACGAAACAAATTCCTCCTTCCGGAAAACCTGCAAGTCTTCAATTCCTTCTCCGACTCCGATAAATCGAACCGGAATATTCATTTGATCTGAAATACCAATCACGACCCCTCCTTTTGCCGTACCATCCAATTTGGTGATGATCAAACCGGTCAATGACGTAGCCAATGCGAATTGTTTTGCCTGTTCAAAAGCGTTTTGTCCTGTTGAACCGTCCAACACCAATAAAATTTCGTGCGGTGCATCCGGAACCACTTTCTCCATCACGCGCTTGATTTTGGAAAGCTCGTTCATCAGGTTTACTTTGTTGTGTAAACGTCCGGCAGTATCGATGATTACGACATCCGCCCCCTGGGCTTTTGCTGAACTCAAAGCATCAAAAGCAACCGAAGCGGGATCTGCACCCATTCCCTGCTGCACAATAGGAACTCCTACTCTTTCCGACCAGATGATCAACTGATCAACAGCTGCAGCACGGAAAGTATCGGCAGCTCCAAGAACTACTTTTTTCCCGGCTTTTTTGAACTGGTTTGCCAATTTCCCGATCGAAGTTGTTTTTCCAACTCCGTTTACTCCCACAATCATAATCACGTGCGGATTTCCATTGTGATCCGGGATATTGTATTCCGTTGGTCCGTCCGAATCATTTTCGGATAACAACCCTGCAATTTCTTCTTTCAGAACGCGGTTCAACTCATCCGTTCCAACGTATTTATCCCTGGAAACGCGTTCATTGATCCGGTCGATAATTTTCAATGTTGTATTTACACCGACATCCGAGCTGATCAGAATTTCTTCCAACTCATCCAAAACCTCGTCATCCACACGGGATTTACCTACCAATGAGCGAGTTAGTTTACCGAAAAAACTTTCTTTTGTTTTTTCAAGTCCTTTATCGAGTGTTTCTTTATTCTCCTTGGAGAACCAACCAAATAATGCCATAGTTCAAAAATACAAAAACCCCGAAATAATTCGAGGTTTAAAAACAATATCGCGTTTACAACTTTTAAAGAATTAGGCTTTAGTAAACCACTCTTTAACTTTATCGTTGTGTACAATCTCTTCTTTGAATGCGAAAGATCCGGATTTAGCGGATTTCGTCATTTTAATCACTTTCGTGTGCTCTTTTCCTCCACCTTTTTGTAGGGATGCTACTACTTTCTTAGCCATGACTTAAATATTTTAAATGTTTCAATTTGAGTTTTTTCCGTCTACAGACGGCGATCAAATCAAAAGCAATGCTTTTTCTTACTTAATCTCTTTATGAACTGTGTAACGCTTCAAGATCGGGTTGAATTTTTTAATTTCCAAACGATCAGGAGTGTTTTTACGATTCTTCATCGTAATGTAACGAGATGTTCCCGCCATTCCAGATTCTTTGTGCTCAGTACACTCCAAAATAACCTGGATTCTATTTCCTTTTGCTTTCTTAGCCATTTTCTTAATTCTTTATGATTGAACCACTTTTGTGACCGAATCCGGATTTACTTTAAAAAACCTTTTTCACGTGCTTCTTTCAAACACGCAGAAATCCCTTTCTTATTAATTGTTCTCAACGCAGATGCAGAAATCTTTAATGTAACATACATATCGTCTTCTGGTACGTAGAACTTCTTAGTTAACAAGTTCGGGTAAAACTTGCGTTTTGTTTTGCGGTTTGAGTGAGAAACGTTGTTCCCTACCATTACCGACTTTCCTGTTAATTGACAAACTCGTGACATTGTATTTTATTTTTCCTTATTCTAAAAGCGGGTGCAAAGAAAAGCAAATTCCAACAATTAAGCAACATTAATTATTCTTTTTTTCAATATTTATTCCTAAAATTTCGCAGCGCAACAAATTTAAAGCCGTCAACACAGTCATTTGGACTGTTCTGTGCCGATCTGTTCCGAAAAGAAATTTCCTGGAAATTTTTCGCTCCGGCCCGTCAATGGCAATCCAAACGGTTCCAACCGGTTTCTCTTCACTTCCGCCAAGCGGTCCTGCAATTCCCGAAACGGAGATCGTCCAGTCTGTTCCTAAAACCACTTTTCCACCGGAAGCCATTTCAAAAACAGTTTCCTCCGAAACAGCTCCGAAACGTTCCAAAGTGCTTTCCTGTACCTGTGCCAATTTCACCTTCAACTCATTACTATAGGTAATCAAACCGCCAAGTACATACCCCGAAGACCCCGAAATACTCGTCAGATTAGCCATAACAGCTCCTCCTGTACAACTTTCAATCGTTCCTACGGTTTCTTTTCGCTCCTCCAAAAGTTTTCCCACAACTTCGGCTAAAGTCTCTTCCTCTTCACCATATAAGTAAGCAGGAATCATGTCCTTTAATAAGGAACCGAAATAATCCACCCGTTCCTGGTTTCCTGTAACGGAGCTGATGCGTAGTTTCACCATTCCCGGAGAAGGCAGATAAGCGAGGTCTAATCCTTCCGCACGCAGTTGGTTTTCCCATTCTTCGATTCGTTCTGCCAAAAAGGATTCTCCGATTCCCTGCGTCAGATAGGTTCTTTGAATCAGTTTCTTCAAGGGATATTTTTTCGCTAAACGTGGAATCACGTGCGCTTCCATGAGGAATTTCATTTCATACGGAACTCCCGGCATCGAAACGAAGATGGTTCCATCTTTCTCAAACCACATTCCCGGAGCAGTTCCCTGGTCGTTAAAAAGCACTTCACATGCTTCGGGAACCATTGCCTGAAGTTTGTTCACTTCCAGCATCGGGCGGTTCCGTTTAATGAAAAAAGATTCCACGTGACGCAATACCTGCTCATCCAAAACCAAGGTTGTCTGAAAGTATGAACACAAAACCTGTTTCGTAATATCATCTTTGGTCGGCCCAAGTCCGCCGGTGATCAAAACAACCTGGCTTCTGCCCTGCGCATCGTGAAGCGCAGCCGAAATCGCATCCCATGAATCGGAGATCGTGGCAACATGCGAAACCTTGATTCCGTGATCTGCCAATTGAGTTCCCATCCACGAAGCATTCGTATTGATTGTCTGTCCGATTAAAAGTTCGTCTCCGATGGAGATAATTTCAACATGAATCATGGTACTGTTTTTGAGCATAGACAAAATTATTCTTAAGTTTGAACATAAAAAATAATCCATGAGAAAATTCACAACAATCTTGGCATTAAGTAGTCTTGCGGTTGGTTTATCTGCTTGCGAAACATTAAAAGAAGCCGCGAGCACCCTCAATACCGGAACAAGTACAACACCTTCACTGACCAATTCGGAAGTGATCTCAGGATTGAAGGAAGCATTGACGGTTGGGATTCAGAATTCGGTGAATTTAACTTCCATCACGGATGGATTCCTGAAAAATGAAGCGATTCGCCTGCCGTTTCCTGCAGATGCTATTAAAGTAAAGGAAAAAGCAATGGATTGGGGCTTGGGTTCCCAAGTTGAAAAATTTGAAACGACCTTAAACAGGGCCGCTGAAGAAGCAACGAAAGAAGCACTTCCTATCTTCAAGGATGCGATTTTGAATATGAGTATTTCGGATGGTTTTGCGATTCTGAACGGCGGAGACGGTGCTGCGACCAAATTCCTGAAAGACAATACGACTTCCAAACTGGTTGCTGCCTTTTCACCGAAAGTAAAAGAAGCGATCTCTAAGGTCAAGCTGACAGAATACTGGAATCCGATCATTACCAAATACAACGGTGCAATGAGTTTGACAGGCGGAGAAAAAATCAATCCCGATCTGAATCAATACATCACTGAAAGAGCGATTTCCGGGTTGTTCCAAATGGTAGAGAAAGAAGAAAACAAAATCAGAAAAGATCCGGCTGCGCGTGTAACCGATTTACTTTCTAAAGTTTTCGGAAGCATCAAGAAGTAATTATTAATTGAAAAGTGAGAAGTTAAAAAAATTACGAATTACTTAAATTCATTTTTTGACTTTTACCTTTTCACTTTTACCTTAAAATATGAAGTATCCTGCATCGGAACTGGTATTAGATTCAAAGGGAAATGTCTACCATTTAGGGATTTCCCGGGAACACCTGGCTGATCATGTTTTATTGGTCGGAGATCAAAACCGTGTTGCCGCTATTTCGGCATTCTTCGATGAGATTACTCATCAATCGGAGCATCGGGAGTTTGTCTGCCACACGGGATATTACAAAGGAAAACACATTACTGCCCTATCAACCGGAATCGGGACAGACAATATTGACATTGTGATCAACGAACTGGATGCTTTGGTAAACATCGACCTGAAAGAACGCAAGAACAAAGAACAAACGACTTCTTTGAAACTGATCCGGATCGGAACCTGCGGAATTCTCCAGGGAGATATTGATGTACACAGTTATATTCTATCAAGTCACGCTGTTGGCATCGATAACGTGGCGCACTTCTACCCGATTGAATTCAATCAGCACGAACAGGAATTAGCCCGTTCATTAGATGCATTCGTCGGTTTTCCGAAAGAAATCACTCCTTATTGTGCTGAAGCTTCCGAACAGCTTTTAAATCAATTCGGAGGGCCGGAAACGCATCAGGGAATTACGGTCACCAGTTCCGGGTTTTACGCTCCGCAGGGAAGATCTCTCCGACTGGGAACAAGAACTCCGGACATCAATGAAAAGCTGGAAGCATTTTCCTTTGAAGGACATCGCGTGGTGAACTTCGAAATGGAAAGTTCGGCGTTGTTTTCACTGGGAAAAGCAATGGGACATCAATGCATTACCATTTGCCTCGGAATCGCGAACAGACCCCGAATGGAATTCAGCAAAGGGTATGAAAATGAAATGAATCGTTTGATTCAATACGTATTGGACAAGATCTGATCTTATTCCATCGGGTATTTTCGGGCATATTCTTCCGGAGTTAAATCATCTCCGTTGTTATCGTCCAGGATCGTCACATTGAAGTTATTCTCACGAACCTTCACATTCATTTTGATAATTTTCGTATTTCCGATCTGCTGAACAACCTGGAACCAATAATACCCGTTCTTGCCGTTTAACAGATCTTTGCTCAACTGCAGGGAAACCTTCTGATTTTTCCGTTCGGCTGCAGCTTGTAATTTCTTCACAACTTCCAGGTTCTGCACCAGGTCATACGCCCTATACTCAGGAGTATTTTGGTTTGCCTCAACCTTGGTTTCCGGTTCTTCCTTTTCTCCACAGGAACTCACCATTCCAATCAGCAAAGCACTAACTATTATCGCGGATAAATATTTCATGACATTCATTTAGTTTCTAAAATAAGGAATAAATCTCAATCCGGCTCTTTCAAAACCGGATGAAAACAAAAAGGCCGGCTGTATTTGCCGACCTTTTTCCATTTTATTTTTCATTTATTGCTTTACAAAAGAATACACTTTTGTGCCATTTTTCACCAGGTAAACTCCTGCTTTCAAGGTCGAAACATCCAACACCATGCTTCCGTCATCCTGTTTGTAAGACTGCACATTCAGGCGGACATTCTGCCCCATCGGGTTTAATAATTCAAACGTACTTAATGACACCAAATCTCCTTTTATCGTCAGTAAATCCGTTGCCGGATTCGGGAAAATCACCAATTCACTTGCTCCGCTGTTGTCAATGAACACAGATTCGGTTTCATGTATTCTCTGCTGTCCGTTAAAATCCACTTGCTTTAAACGGTAGTAAGAAACTCCGTCTAATGGAAACTCATCAATGGCGCTGTAATCTCTCGGAGTTTCGGAATTTCCGGCTCCGTCGACTTGTAAAATGTCTTCCCAACCGTCAAAACCATCGGCAGAACGTTCGATGACGAAATAGTCATTATCCTGCTCCGAACTGGTTTCCCAATTTAACTCAACGGAACTATTATCTACCGCAGAAGCTTCAAAGCTCAACAATCCGATTGGTAAAGACGCACCGCAATTCACCGTAATGCACTGCGGAGCTGTATAGGTACAACCAAAGTTATCCGTCACACTGTAAGTGAAACAAGGAGTTCCCTGGTTTGTCGGAACCACATTGGCTGTAGTTGCCCCGGTGCTTGTCAACGTCGACTGCGCGACCCAGCCTTGAGAAACAATTGTCGGAGTATAAGAAGGAACCGCTATGATTCCCGAACTGAAATTGATGTCCCAATTGAAAATATAACCGTCATCCAGGTTCAGGTTGTCTGTCACGCGAATGGTCCAGCTTCCGTTTAAAGGACAGCCGATCATATTCGAAAATCCATCCAGCGGTTTGTAATCACCTGCGACAACCGAACCGCTGGCAGGTGAACCGGCCGAAGAAGTCGTTCCGTCCACCAGGAATACTGTTGCAGAAGGAGTGAAACAATAAGTTCTTCCTGTTCCCGGGCCACTTGTCACATCGTCAATTGGTGATCCCAAATAGGTGTTTGATCCGTCCTGATCATATGATTTTAAGATCATGGTCTGCCCGATCGGACAAATCAATTCGATCTGTAAATCTCCCAGGTACGAGTGTTCCATCGTCAGGCACACATTCGTGATATCCGAAGGCGATGTGACTGTTGCCGCCGGGTTGTAACAATTCGTGGTAATGGAAGTTTCATATGAAACTCCGTCACCGTCCGGAAGAAAAGTTGTTCCGGAAACCGGTGGCGTACAATTCACCGAATATGTTGTCATGGCCACATTCGCATTCAATGCGGAAGCCTGATTTGTACAAAGTGTAGCAGGTGTTGCCGAAGTGGTGATCGAAGGAGTCGTTGAAACCTGGACAACCAGGTTATTGTAATTGGTATTCGTACAACCGTTAGCATCTGTTGCCACCAGGTTCAGGTAATAACTTCCTACCGCTGGATAGGTATACGTCGTTGAATTCCCCGGTGCAGTAACTCCGTTTCCGAAATTCCAGGAATAAGTAGCTCCCGCGCCGCTTGAAGAAAAGTTTCCTGTTCCGGTAGCAGTTAAACTTTGTCCCTGGCACAATCGGATAATTCCGCCCGCCCCGGGAGCCGGTGTAACAGAAGTAATCGTCGTTGTTATGGTCTGACATGGTAAAACACAAGAAATTGCGGCGATCCAACCCGGATATACAGTACTTCCATCCGATGTAAAACGGAAAGTCAAACAACCGCTTGTATTACCCGCCGTTGCCTGGATCGTTCCGGGACCTGTAGTGCCGGAATAAGTTCCGATCAAAGTAGCTGAAGTAGAATTTCCATCAAAGATTTCAAGGAAATCAAATGAACTTTCCGTACTAAAAGAACTGAATACCATCTTTAACTTTGCCCCTGCCGTTGAAGGACAAATAGTCATTGTATTATTTGTACCGCTGGAATAATCACCTGTTGATCCCGGATCATAAAAATTCCCGGAACATGCAGAAGCACTGCCGTTAGTCATAATGACCGAACCGGGTGGTGGTGGAACCGGAGATGTAATACAGATTGTAAATGCCGGATTACCAGGAATCGTACCATTTCCCCAGGTATAAACCCGGACATAATAATTCATCCCCGTAACAAGCCCGTTAACGGTAAACGCTGTCTCCGGATCCAGGCACCCCATCGATGCACCGATACAACTTCCGGGAGCAGCTCCCGTACTTGCAAAGATTTCTATAGCGGAATCCCAGCCCCCTGTTGCCGTACGGTTGATGATTGCGGTTGGTCCTGTGGCTGTAAAACGGAACCACACATCGTCATCTGCTGTTCCTACACAATTAGCAATTCCGGAACTTGTTGCACCTGCTACTGTGGATGAAACTACCGTGCAGGATCCATTTGGTTCCTGCGTCAAAACCGTTGCTCCGGAACAGTTATCATTTGCAGGAGGCGGTACCGGAGATGTAATACAGATTGTAAATGCCGGGTTACCCGGAATCGTACCATTTCCCCAGGTATAAACCCGGACATAATAATTCATCCCGGTAACAAGCCCGGTAACAGTAAATGATCCTTCCGGATCCTGGCAGCCCATTGATGCCCCGATACAACTTCCGGGAGCTGCTCCCGTACTTGCAAAAACTTCGATAGCCGAATCCCAACCACCGGTTGTCGTCCGGTTGATGATTGCGGTTGGTCCTGTAGCTGTAAAGCGGAACCACACATCATCATCGGCCGTTCCGACACAATTGGCAATTCCGGAACTTGTTGCATTGGCAACAGTTGAAGAAACCGTCGTACACGATCCGTTTGCCTGGTGTGTTAAAGTTGTAGCTCCCGAACAGTTATCATTTGCAGGAGGAGTAAAAGACGTTACGCAAATATCTCCCAGCATATCTGCATTGGGACCACCGCTTGTTCTTACAATCTGGATATAATAGACTGTTGCAGAAACGGAGGCGAAAGTCATTGATCCGGTAGCTCCGGTAGCGACGTTCATACAGGCAACCTGGGTTGTTCCAGGACAATTACTCCAAACAGCAATGGTTCCGCTTCTGTCCGTCCCGGATACCGTCACCTGGAACATTGCCCCTGTTCCGGTCACACGAAACCAGACATCCGAAGATTTTGTTCCTGTCAGACAACTCGGGTTGGGTGTTACGCCAGCCTCTGGTTGTCCGTTCTCATTATTTGTAAAAGATGTAGTTGTACAAGTAGCACCAACCGTTAAGTTTGTTGCCCCGGAGCAATCATCACTACCTTGTGCCAGCACATGACCGGCAAGGATTACCCCCAAAATCAAATTCACTATTTTTTTCATGATGCTGATCGATTATTGAGGATTAACAATCATGAGGTAATCCGTTCCGTCAATCCGGATGATCATTGCACGATCGTTGAAGAAACCGAAGTTGTATGTCAACGGATTAAACGATTCCAAAGAGAATGTTTCTGCATTTACAGGAGTCATATCCTGGTTGTGTTTATTCATCAGTGGAAACGAAGACAATAAAGGGAATTTTTCATCATCCGTCTGCGGTGTAATTTTGTATTCAATCCGCTGGGTCATTAGCTTCTCAAACGAAGCTACCAAAGTCGGATTATTAAGCACAAAATCATTTCCATAAACGTAGGAAATCCTATAGGCGATTTGTTCGGGGTTAAGTTGTTGCGTGACAGTCTGCCCGAATGACGAACAGCTCATCTGCGCAACTAAAAGGGTGAGAGAAGCCCTTAGTAGCAGTAATTTCATAAATCTTTTAGTTCTGTAAAGTTATAGTTCCTTAAAGTGAACCAAATGTATACTTAACGCTTTGGTAATCAAAATCAATTTTGTTAAATTCTTAATACAGCAACTAAAACTATTTATATAGTTTTTACAACCCTTGAAATTAGTGGAATACAGGTCAAAAAAATTAAATAACTCAAATTGAAATTTTAGTTCATTTTTTATTTTTAAACAAAAAATGTTCATTTACAAACAAAAACAAAGATTACGATGTTAATTAAAAACAATTAATCCAACGAAAAAGATGTTCAAATGAATGTTCTGTAACATAGTAAAAATGAAAAGGGCTGTCTCATCTTGAAACAGCCCTTTTTCGATTCTTCTAAAAGAAGATTACATATTTCTTCGGTATTGCCCCCCTACTTCAAACAAAGACTTGGTAATTTGTCCCAAAGAAGCATATTTACATACTTCCATCAATTGTTCAAAGATGTTTTGGTTCTGAATCGCAGTTCGCTGCAATTCGCTCAGCATTCCCTCCAATTTATCTTTATGGTTGGCCTGTAATGCGCTCAACATCGTGATCTGGTATTGTTTTTCGTCTTCCGAAGCACGGATTACTTCTTTCGGCTCTACTGTCGGAGATCCTTTTGAACTCAGGAAGGTATTTACCCCGATAATCGGGAAATCTCCGTTGTGCTTCAAGGTTTCGTAATACAAAGATTCTTCCTGGATTTTAGAACGCTGATACATGGTTTCCATCGCTCCCAAAACACCACCGCGTTCCGTAATACGGTCAAATTCCGTCAATACAGCTTCTTCAACCAAATCCGTCAATTCTTCAATGATAAATGATCCCTGGAGCGGGTTTTCGTTTTTCGCCAATCCTAACTCGCGGTTAATGATCAACTGAATCGCCATTGCACGGCGAACAGACTCTTCCGTAGGAGTTGTAATCGCTTCATCGTATGCATTTGTATGCAGTGAGTTACAGTTATCGTAAATCGCATACAAAGCCTGCAAAGTTGTTCGGATATCATTGAAATCGATTTCCTGTGCGTGCAATGAACGCCCGGAAGTCTGAATGTGGTATTTCAACATCTGTGCACGCGGATTCGCTCCGTACTTCTTCGCCAAAGCTTTTGCCCAGATTCTTCTTGCTACACGACCGATTACCGCATATTCCGGATCGATTCCGTTAGAGAAGAAGAACGACAGGTTCGGTCCGAACGCATTGATATCCATTCCACGGCTCAGGTAGTATTCTACATACGTAAATCCGTTTGCCAATGTGAAAGCCAACTGCGTGATCGGGTTTGCTCCCGCTTCAGCAATGTGGTACCCGGAAATGGAAACCGAGTAGAAATTCCGTACTTGCTTTTCAATGAAATACTGCTGCACGTCTCCCATCAAACGAAGTGCAAACTCCGTAGAGAAAATACACGTATTCTGCGCCTGGTCTTCTTTTAAAATATCTGCCTGAACGGTTCCGCGAACCTGCTTCAAGGTTTCTGTTTTGATTTCGGCATAAACATCAGCAGGAAGTACCTGGTCTCCGGTTACTCCCAACAGGAACAAGCCCAGACCATCGTTTCCTTCCGGAAGCTCGCCCTGGTATTGCGGACGCTCAATTCCTTTGGCTTTGTAAATCGCTTTGATTTTTGCCTCTACTTCTTTCTCCAGTCCGTTTGCCTTGATGTATTTCTCACAATTCTGATCGATCGCAGCATTCATGAAGAAACCAAGTAACATCGGTGCCGGACCGTTTATCGTCATCGAAACGGAAGTTGCAGGATGCGACAAGTCGAAACCGGAATACAATTTCTTCGCGTCGTCCAAACAACAAATCGATACTCCTGAGTTTCCTACCTTTCCGTAAATATCCGGTCTTAAATCCGGGTCATTTCCGTAAAGTGTTACGGAGTCAAATGCCGTAGACAAACGTTTTGCCGGCATTCCCAAACTTACATAGTGGAAACGGCGGTTCGTTCTTTCCGGCCCTCCTTCTCCGGCAAACATTCGCGTAGGATCTTCTCCTTCGCGTTTGAACGGGAACAATCCGGAAGTATACGGGAACTCTCCGGGAACATTTTCCTGCAAAGACCAACGCAAAATATCGCCCCACGATCTGAATTTCGGAAGAGCTACCTTCGGAACCTGGGTGTGAGAAAGTGATTCGGTATGAGTTGCCATGCGCAATTCTTTGTCGCGCACTTTGAAAATAAATTCCGGCGCTGCATAAGAAGCTTTTTTCGCTTCCCACGATTCCAGGATCTGCCAGTTGTGCGGATCCAAATCGCGCTTCACTGCTTCAAATGCTTCCTGAACTCCTTTTACCAAACGGTCTTTGTCGTCCATAGAACTTGCCTGAAGCGTTTCAATGGATTTTTGCAAACCATATAACTTTTCGGCAACGTCCACTTGTTTGTTTACCCATTTGTCAAAATTCCGGTTGTTTTCAGAGATTTCAGACAAATAGCGGGTTCTGTCCGGTGGAATCACGAAAATCTTTTCAGACATTTCCCGTGTAATCTCAAACTTGGATTCCAACGGGGCATTCGTCTTTTCTTTCACTTTATCTATGACTACTTTATACAAAGTATTCATTCCCGGGTCATTGAACTGTGAAGCAATGGTTCCGAAAACCGGCATCTCGTCCACATTTTTATCCCACAGATTGTGGTTTCGCTGGTATTGCTTGCGCACATCTCTGAGCGCATCCAAAGCTCCGCGTTTATCGAACTTATTCAATGCGATCACATCTGCAAAATCCAACATATCGATTTTCTCCAACTGTGTTGCTGCTCCGTATTCCGGAGTCATCACATACAGAGAAGCATCTGAGTGATCTAATATTTCTGTATCCGACTGACCAATTCCGGAAGTTTCCAGGATGATCAGGTCGTAATTCGCTGCTTTCAAAATCTGGATCGCTTCCGAAACGTGTTTGGACAAGGCCAGGTTCGATTGACGTGTTGCCAAAGAACGCATATAAACACGCGGATTTTTAATCGCATTCATACGAATCCGGTCGCCAAGCAAGGCCCCACCTGTTTTACGTTTGGACGGATCCACAGAAACAACTGCAATCTGCTTATCCGGAAAATCCATTAAGAAACGGCGAACCAATTCATCTACCAGGGAAGACTTTCCTGCTCCACCTGTACCTGTGATTCCTAAAACCGGAACATCATTCTTCGCTGCAATCTGGTGCACCTGCTCCATTACCGGAGCTGCCATTTCAGGATAGTTTTCAGCAGCAGAAATCAAACGCGCAATGGATGGAACATGTTTTTCAGCCAAATGATTGATCTCACCATTCAGGATATCTCCTACCGGATAATCAGAACGCTCAACCAAATCATTGATCATTCCCTGCAAACCAAGTGACCTTCCGTCATCCGGGTGATACAAACGCGTGATTCCGTAATTCTGTAATTCTTCGATTTCAGAAAGCAGAATTGTTCCTCCTCCTCCACCGAAGATTTTGATATGCGGCGCACCTTTTTCCTTCAATAAATCATACATGTACTTGAAGTATTCCGTATGTCCGCCCTGGTATGATGTCATGGCAATTGCCTGAGCATCTTCCTGGATGGCAGTATCCACTACTTCTTCCACCGAACGGTCGTGACCCAGGTGAATCACCTCACAACCGGTAGATTGAATAATACGGCGCATGATATTAATTGCAGCGTCATGTCCGTCAAACAACGAAGCCGCTGTTACAATCCGGATATTATTTTTTGACTTATAGGGTGCTTGTTGCTCCATATCAAAAGTTGTTTTCTATTTTTTTTAAGTCCCCAAAGATAACTCAATTTGCAGATACTTTTTCGTTCTCCGAAGTGAAATTCATCCACCTTTGGTCAATCGTGGTCGAAAAATTCATCCGGTGGCTTGATTGAGAGCAAAAAATGCATTCTATTTGACTCACAGGAATGAACGAACGCTAAAGTTTTATTTCTATAGTAATTTAAATTTGGTAAAACCTAAACCGCTTTCACAGGTATGCTTACCTGATCAATTAGCTCATAAGTAAATTAAAGAAATCAGGTTGTAAACCGCTTCAGAATGTGATTCTGAAGCGGTTTTTCTATTTCGGTCAGTTTTGAAAACATCGGTTATGCTGAATTTTATCCACTTTACCGGAAGAATAAACAACATCGCAATAGTTCAAAAGGTTCAAATTGATCCTTTGATCTTTTTGAACGTTTGAACCTATTCAACTTCTTTACAGGAAAGAAAAAATCGAACCGTCAGAATCCTCATACAAGACTTAAAAACTTTCAACGCGGTCAAATCTTCCATTTTATGGTCGGGTTATCCCAATAAAATAGATTCTCTTTGCCTTACCCTATTAAAAAGTAAAGTCTTCCAAATAACTCTTCATTCACTTTCGGCCAGTATTGACTAAATCAGCAAGAGACGATACCGAAAGTTCGTCTCTTTTTTCGTTATTCTTGTATTGTGAAAATTGTCGGATTCCTCCTGTTTGTTTTTTGCTTTTGTCGATACGCTGTCGGCCAGGAATTGTATGGGAAATTTTTAGATCATCACCAGGGCTTACTCTCAAAGGAATGTTACGATATCAATATTGATGAAACCGGCTACCTGGTTGTCGGGACGCAATACGGACCAATGAAATACGACGGGGAAAGATTTGTTCCGATCTGTCTCAATCTGCCGCTTGAAAGAAGAATCATTTACGATTTTGAAAAAGATCCGAAAGGAAAAATTTATATCCTGAATTCAAAAAACGAGATTTTCCGTTTGAAAGGAGACAAAGCTATCCCGATCATCGAAAAAGGTTCGGAAGTTCCCAACAATATTCACTTAAAAAAGCTGCACTGGCATTCTAAAGGTCTTGCTGTTTTTTCCAGTTTATTTTATTTCAACTATTCGTTTCAATCGCGAAAAATATCAACAGATTCCAGTTATCTGACCGATGACGTACACCGTTTTATTTATGATCCGAAGAAAGAATTTCCTTTTGAACGCTATAAACCTGCGAAAAAAAAAATCACTCATTATACCATCGAATTCAAATCTCATCATAAAACGCTCTATCTCAATCAACTTTCGAGTTCTGACTCCCGGGAGGACATTCTCCGGTACAAGAATCAAACCTTCGTTCTGATCAATCACATGCTGTATGAAGTGGGATCTGAAAAAATCCGGGAGTTTCCGTATGAATCCATTCTTTTTGCTGAAATTTTTCACAACCGGATCTGGTTGGCAACCAGCAAAGGACTGATTGAACTTGATACCCGAGGAAATTACAAGCAAATCCATTTTCCTGGAGCTTTGATTGGAGGAGTAGCGCCGCTTTCCAATGGAGGAATTGCCGTTTCATTGAACCAAAAAGGAATTTTTATCTCTTCCAATATCAATGAACGAGTATACAAAGATATTTCCCCGACAGAAATTGCAGGAAATGAACGGCATACGTTTATCGGGTCCTTAACCGGAGAATTATTCGAACTGAAAAAGGATCAACTCATTAAGTTTCAAGATCCGATTAAACTGGAGGCAAAAGCATCCAATTTCACCACCGACATCATTCGCAGCATCGAATTTATAGATGGGAAATGGCATGTTTGTTCCATGAAGAGCATTTACACGCTTTCTCCTGATCTGAAGAAAAAAGAAATTATCTATGCCAATGCTCATAACAGTTTCAATAACTTCTTTTACTTAAAGAAAGTCTTATACGGAATCAGTTGGAGTGATATTTTTCTCTTTGCTCCCAAAGCCAATATTCAACTAAACTGGGTTCCTTTTATCCGCTGTAAATATCTTCTCAACGATTCGGTAATGCTTCTAGGAAGTGAAGATGGCCTTTTTGAGTATCATGGAAATGAAAATAAACTGGTCAAAAGCAAACTCATTCCACAGGATTATTACATCAGTTCGATCCAGGAGCCAACACCAAACGAATTACTGATCGCAACCCGTTACAAAGGAATTTTTCATTTCCGGAACGGGCGCCTGGTCAAAAAAATTCCTGCTCCCTGTATCTCTTTAAAAAAAGCCATTCTATCAGACGGTCAATTGATCGTGGCAGGAAATGAAGGAATTTTTCTAAAAATGTGGAGCGGAGAAGGGAAAGTTCCCTGGGCCAAAATTTTTGACGGGGAAATTCAAAATCTCTTCCTGGTAAATAAAAAACTGCTCATTTGCATTGATGATGATTTAATCATCAAAAAAATCAGTTCGGAAATCCAGGAAGAAAAAGCGCCGATTATCCTGAATGATATCTTATTGGGGAATCAAAAATTGTCGCAACTTCCTTCAAAAATCGGTTACAACATTCCCCTTTCATTCGATTTTGACATTCTCCGTTTTGATGCCAATAAACTCGGTTTGTATTACCGGTTGAGCGGAGAAACAAAATTTGTTCAGTATACGGAAGGAACCAAAGTCAATTTTGAAGCACTCAAAAGCGGAAAGTATGAATTGGAACTTTTCCCGGTTATCGATGGAAAAATCCAGTTTTCAAATTCCCGGAAGTACCGTTTCACCATTGAAGAACCTTTCTGGCAAAGCACGCTCTTTTACCTGCTGATTGCCATCGTGGTTATTCTGATTCTTTTTTCGATCCGCCTGGGTATGCGGCTTCAGCGTAAAAAACGAAGTGCCGAACGGGCAAAATTGGAAAGCAAACTCAATGAATACAAATTACTGGCGGTAAAAGCACAGGTAAATCCACACTTCCTCAGTAACGGTCTTGCTGCGATCCAGGCGCTGATCCTCCGGGAAGACAATGATCTTGCCGCGCAATACCTGGCAAAATTCAGCTACCTGATGCGGAAAACACTTTATTATAGTGAAGAGCAATTCATTTCGGTCAAGGACGAATTGCAGTTGGTTGACTCTTACCTGGAACTGGAATTGCTGCGTTTCCGAAACAAATTCGACATTCTGAAATCCATTTATCTTGATGAGAGCCAGCTTACCACTTACATCATTCCTTCGCTGCTGCTGCAACCGATCCTGGAGAATGCGATTTGGCACGGATTGAAGTTCCAGGAGCACAACCCGGTTTTAAAAATTACATTCCGGATCAATGAACAGGAAGAATTGGTTATCATCATAGAGGACAATGGTCCTGGTTTTCAAAAGCACAACACCAGTGAAAAACACCTTTCAAAAGGAAATCAACTCATCAGTGAACGGATTGACGCTTTGAACAAACAGTTCAAAATTCCGGTTGCATCCCTGGAAATTCAAAGCTCAGAAAAAGGAACCCGCATTCAGTTCTCATTCAGTCCCAAACTTTATCAAAATCAGTTATGAAAGCCTATATCATCGATGACGAACATGCAAACCGGGAGATAATCCAAATCATGCTGGGAAAATATTTTCCGGAAATCGAAATTATCGGCGATTCCGACCATCCGGATTCTTTCATAAACGCCATAAGCCTGCAGGAGAAAACGGATCTGCTGTTCCTGGATATCCTGATGCCGGAACGAACCGGGTTTGATCTGCTGAAACAACTCAGCAACCGGCAATTTGAAGTCATCCTCGTTACAGGCTTCGAAGAATTTGCATTACAAGCTTTCGAACACTCTGTGATTGATTATGTCTTGAAACCCATCGATAAAGACCGTTTTTCAGCAGCCGTCGAAAAAGCCAAAAAGCGTCTTTATGAAAAGCAACTTCTGAACACCGTCAAAATTCCGGCAGAACAGCCCAAAATTGCTGTGATTAAAAACAATAAGACGTATTACGTCGAATGCTCCAAAATTGCATACATGGTCGGACAATCAGGCGGTTATACCACGATTTATTGCAAAGACGGAGAATCTTATCTTTTATCCAAATCGCTGAGTAACATTGAAAACGATTATTCCGAAGTGCCGTACCTGGTCCGCGCCAATCAATCGGTGATCATCAACCTGGATGATATCGTGAGTTCCGACAAAGGAGGTTCCGGGTACGTCGGATTGAAAACCAATCACTTTGAAGTATTTCTTTCGAGAAGGAAGAAAAGAGAAGTGCTGCAGCAAATTGAACATTACCTGAAATCCAACTCCTAACGTTTTACAGGAATTATTCGTGCGAAAAACCTTCTTCCGTAGGAAGCAATAAAGCCTTCCCGTATTTTTCCATTCTGCGGGCATGTCTTTTCTTGATGTATTCTGCAATCGGAAGGGATTTTCCTTCTTCATCGATACGAACAAAAGTCATGTTGGTGTGTGTAACCAAATCCTGGATTCCGGTATAGACATTGTGCTTTCTGATTTCCATATACAACTCAATGGAAGAATTTCCGAAGCGTACTACTCTGCCGTATACTTTCAGAATTGCTCCTGATTTGACTGCTTTTTTAAAAACCAGCTCATCTACTTTAATCGTCACCATGTTCGGTGAATCGCAAACCTGCGATGCGAATGATCCCGCAGCATCATCAATTAAAGACATCAATTTTCCACCGAACATATTGTTGTGAATCCCGATATCAAAATCCTTACAGATATATGTGGTGATCAATTCCATTTCCATTGTATTCAAAAGTGTTGCAAAAGTAACAAGACTTCCTTGATCGATCATCAAAACTCACGAAATGTTTTATTCTCTTTAACAAAGCTTATCACTTTAATCTGTATTATTGTGTTGTGAAAAACTGCTTGCTGACTATTACTCTATTGATCCTGTTTGTTCCTGTTCGAGCACAAAACACAGGCATTGATTCACTCTACAAACGCGCGCAATCCGAAAAGAACCTCAAGCAAAAATTGCATTTACTCAATGAATCCATCGCATACGGATGGTATTACGGCGATTACGACAAAGCAATCCGTTACGGAAAAGAATCCGTGAAACTGGCGCAGAAATACAAGTTCGATTCGATTGCAAGCCTGATGGACAACAATATCGGGATTGCGTATGATTACAAAGGCGATTATCCACAAGCGCTGAATCACTTTTTCAGAGCCTTGAGAATTGCAGAACGCATCAAAGACGAAAACAACGAAGCGGATATTCTCAGCAACATCGGGTTGATTTATGGAAACCAGGGCTTGGATGATAAAGCATTGCAGTATCATCAACAATCGCTTCAGATCAGGCGAAAAATCAAGTACCCGAAAGGAATTGCAGTTTCACTGAATAACATGGCCATCGTCTTTCTGAATCAGAAAAAGTTCCGGAAAGCCATTCATTATTATCACGAATCACTGGCGATTGATCTGAAACTGAATGACAGCATCGGGCTTGCGGACGATTACAACAACCTGGGTGTTTGTCACCAGGAAACCAAGGAATACGGCAAATCGGAATTTTACCAGTTAAAATCGCTTGAATTGCGCGAAAAACTGCATCAAACACTCGGTATTTCCATCTCCAAATTAAACCTGGGAGTCATTGCCGTCAAAACGGGACAATTCGAAAAAGCAAGCAGTTATTTATCCGAAGCGGAGAAAATCGCAAAGAAACTGGGTTCCAAAGAAACGCTGAAATCCATTTACCAGTCGCAATCGGAATTGGGAGAAAAAACAGGGGATTTCCAATTCGCCTTTGAACGGTTGCAGTTGTATAATGACCTGAAAAGCGAATTGGCCAACGAAGAAAATATCCGGAAGCAAACCCAGGAAGAAATGAATTACCAGTTCGATAAAGAACGGGAAAACCAGCGTCTGAACCGGGTTCGGGAAAAGCTCGAAAGCAAAAAGAAACAAGAACAGGCGCTCATTATTAACTGGGCCATTGCGATCGTCGGGATCATAATCCTGGCATTTTCAGTTATTCTTTACCGCCGCTGGAAAGAAGTGAAGAAACAGCAAGTCATTATTGAACTGAAAAACCGCCAGGTGGAAGAAAAGAATCACGAAATTCTGGATTCCATCAATTACGCCAAACGTATTCAAACGGCCATTCTTCCTTCACTTCAGCTTCGCGAGCGGGTACTTCCTTCCCATTTTGTGCTTTACGAACCGAAAGACATTGTTGCCGGAGATTTTTACTGGCTGGAAGAAACAAAGGATTCGATCATTTTTGCCGTTGCGGATTGTACCGGACACGGTGTTCCGGGAGCAATGATGAGCGTGGTTTGTCACAATGCTCTCAATCGCTCGGTAAAAGAATTCGGTTTGCGAAACCCGGGGGAAATCCTGGATAAAACCCGCGAAATCATCGTGGAAGAATTATCCAAAAATCACCAGGATGTATCGGACGGAATGGATATTTCATTATGCACCTGGAACAAAGCGTCGAATGAACTCACCTGGGCGGGAGCCAATAACCCGTTGTGGATCTGGAAAAAAACAAGCGGCGACATGGTCGAAATCAAACCCAACAAGCAACCGATCGGAAAACATTTTGACATGCAGCCTTTCACCAGTCACCCGGTTGAATTGGAAAAAGGTGATCGTATTTACCTCATCACGGATGGTTTTGCTGATCAGTTCGGCGGACCGGAATCAAAGAAGTTCAAAGCGAAAAACCTGAAAAACCTCATCGTCCGGATTTCGAATGAACAAATTCACCGGCAGATTGAGATTCTCAAATCGACGTTTTTTCAATGGAAAGGAGATTTGGAACAGATTGATGATGTGTGTATTATGGGGATTGAGGTTGAGTAATTTTGTAAATTTCCGACTATTGTTCTCCGATTAATAATTCACCTTCTTTCTTCATCATTCTCTCTATGAACCTACTTTTTTCCAAGGCAAAAAAAGTAGGCAAAAATGCCTTTGTCCCAATTGCATCGTTCAAGCAGTCTCCTTTTCCTGGTCGATCAACGGAAAGGCGGGATCAGGATCCCAAATGACAAGCACTTTCCTGGATCGATAACAGGAACAGGAGACTTTCTTTTCAAAAGATTATTTATCGGGATGAATGACAATTTTCCGATAAAAATTCAAATTTAAGCACCGGCAATTGGGACTTTTCCGCTGCTATTTTTTTCTCAAAAAATGAATAATTCTTCCTACCGAAAAGTAAATCCTTTCACAAATAGTTCTCAATTAGAATACTCAAATCAACAATTAGCAGGTTTCAATCAATGCGATTCCTAGCAGAAATGTTTTTTCCTATTTTCAGTTTATGAAATCAGCTGCTTTCCTAATTTGTGCTTTGATATTGTCGAACAGTTTTTCGCAAAAGCTTATTGATTACAAATTGCTTCCATGTAATGAACCTATTGGGAATACTCAAATTTTGAACCAGGGAATTCTTGCTCAAAAATGGGAGAATGACACTTTTCAGATCCAAATCGGTTTTATCGACAATTGTTCTTTTGAACTGAAGCCATCTGCCTTGATTAAAAATGATACACTAAAATTGAATTTGGAAAATGTCTCCGGTACAATGGCTTTCTGCGGATGTTACTTTAAAGTGAACCTGGCTCTTTCGGAAATAACAGATTCATTCAACGTTGTTGTTGTCAATAATCAACCATTCAAATCAATCAAATCAAAATACACAGACTTCCCTCCGAATGAACCGATTCCAAAAAAATGGGTTAAAAACAAATTGGACAACAAGGGAAACAAAATCGGCTATTGGCGCATAAAAGGAATAAACGGTTTCTATTACATCAGTTATTTTGGCGACGGATCTTTTCCAGGAAATGGCCCCTTATGGACTAAATGCTTTTCAAACAACAATAAACTCTTCAGTCTCGAACTCAACCTTCATGCAAACGATAACCTCACTTTCAGCCAGAAACAATATGAATTGATTTTAAAGGAAATTTCGGAAGAAAAGCAATCTCAATAAACAGCATTTGCCATGAAACATCTTCTTTTAAGTATTCTTTTTCTGCAGCTTTTTACTTCGAATGCTCAGGAATTAGTAAGTTTCAAAATTTTACCCTGCAAAGAGGCAATCGGTCATAATATTTACCAAAACCGGATCATTTCTCAAATACGATCCGGAGATACATTGCTTCTTGAAATCGAATTTATTGCGAATTGTGCTGTTGAGCTTTCCCCCACGCTTTCTTCCCGAAATGACACACTGTTCCTGGAATTGACCAATGTTTCAGAAATTTATGCAGCCTGTGATTGTTGCTATAATATGCTTCTTTCTATTTTTGATCCTTCCGGGAAATCTTACAAACTCTTTGTTGACGAAACCGAATTTCCCTATTCCAAATCACGGTACATTGATTTTCCACCCCGGGAAATCCCCAAAAAGTTATTGAAAAACAAAACCGACAAGGAAGGGAAAAGAATCGGTTATTGGAAAACGGAGACAAAAAACGGTTACTCTATTGCCTATTTCGGCAATGGCTCCACCTACAAAAATCATCCTGTGTGGAGAAAAAATTTCAATGCAGCAAATGAATTAACAGGAGTAAACATTTTCAAAGTGGCAAGAGATGGCACCATGGAAATCTACTACATGGTAGTAGAAACAGAGGAATACCTGAGGATTATTACAGAAATTGAAGCTGGTTTGTAAAGCGGATTATGGATTCTCCAATGTCTTTTTTGGGGCTCCAAATCGTTTTAAAACAAATTTCGGAACTAGCGGAACAAACAATTGTCCCAGGTAATTTTGAGGAAATTCCTCTTTGATTCCGAATTGCTCCGGTTCGTGATCCGGACAAACGTAGGTTCCGAAAAGGAGGTCCATCAGCGGCGAAACATTGGAGTAATTTCCGCGATCTCTTTCCAAATCATGGTGCCAGTGATGCAAAGCCGGCGAACCAATGATTTTTTGAATAAATCCGAGATTCAATCTGACATTGCTATGAATGTAAATGGCCCAAATTCCCCTGAAAACAACAATGATCATAATCGCGTTCAAATCAAAACCCAGCAGAAAAACAGGAAGATTGATCAATCCGACAGTATAAATTGTATCTAACGGGTGTTCCCTGTGTGCTGCCAGCCAATCCATTGTTTCCGCAGTATGATGCACTTTGTGAAAGCGCCACAGAAAATCGACTTTATGCTGCAGACGATGCCCCCAGTAAATCAAAAAATCGCTTAGAAACAACACCTCCATCGCTTGCAACCAGACTGGCTGAGAATGAATCGCACTCACTATCCGGTCAGGCATTAATGAATCAACAAAAGTATGCAGATAGTGCAGGAACCATATGAGAAGACCGTTCCACAACAAATACTGTCCCAGGAAAAAACTCAAATCCAGAAACCACTTTTTCCGGAAAAAGGTCTGACCTTTCTTTGCCGGGAAAACGCGCTCCATCGGAACGAAAAGCAGCACCAGGAACAACAAACTGATTCCGGCTCCGATAGCTAATTTCAAAACCTCCATCCGTTTATTTCTTTTCTTTTTTTCGCTGAAATTGAGTCTTCAATACAGATTTCAGGTAGCTATCGTTGTTGGTTTCAACCTGTTCCCAATTGATTATCAATGATTTTGAACTGCTTAAATGTCTTTCACGCGACACAGCATACGGAATCAATGTTGCGTCAAAATTTTCAGGATCAAAAGCCCCGCGAAGTTTCAGTTTTTCAAAAGTGCTTAATCCAAATTGCTTTTGTTTCAATGAGTCTCCAAGGAAATGCACATTTTTGGCGGAAAGTTCAGAATAATCAGTTTTCACGGATCTGCGAACAATAAAACCACTCTGAAACAACACGAAAAAAGCCAGTAAACTGAAAAAGAATACCAATGTAAGCGTTTTGATCAGGGATTTAGACTTCATAACAATTGAACGTATTTCAGTGCAATTTATTACTATTTTTAATCATTCTCACTGAAAAACAAGTTATTCTATAAAAATACGAATCCATTAAATGAACAACATCATCTTAGAAACCGAGCGGCTTTATCTCCGGGAAATGACTCCGGAAGATGCAGAATCGGCGTATTTACTGAACCTCGATCCGGAAGTCATTCGCTATACGGGAGATGACCCTTTTGAAAGTGCGGAAGAGGCAAAAGCATTTTTGGAAAAATACACGCATTACCGGCAATATGGTTTCGGGCGCTGGGCAGTCATCCTGAAAGAAACGAACGAATACCTGGGCTGGTGCGGTTTGAAATACACTCCCGAACTCGATGAATTCGACATCGGATATCGTTTCATGCAAAAATTCTGGGGATACGGATATGCAACAGAAGCTGCTGAAGCGTGTATGCAATATGGTTTTGAAAAGTTAGGAATTCCAGTGATTGTGGGAAGAGTAATGCCAGAAAACAAAGCTTCGGTTCGTGTGTTGGAGAAAATTGGCTTAACTTACCTTGAAAATCGCTTAACGGACGGAACCGAAGAAGTTATTTACATCAAACATAAGGTATAAAACATGAAAGATCCGAAGGTCGATGAGCACGTTTCGAAATTGAACCCGGAAGAACAAGAAGTAGTCAACGAACTGCGGGATCTTGTTTTAAGCATTGATCCTGAAATCCGGGAACATATCAAATGGAATTCTCCTGCATTTTATTACGACGGCGAAATGAAAGCTTTCGATGCAAAAGAATACAAACGCGACCTCCTGGTAGTGAACTCACATCGCGGAAAGATTTTACTGGTGTTTCCAACAGGTGCAAAGATCCAGGATGCAGTTGGTCTGAAAGGAAAAAATTATCCCGACGGTCGCAAGATCATTACTCTAGAGAAACTGTCCGATCTGGAAAAAATCAAACCGGAGCTACAAGCCGGTATTACGGATTGGCTGAATCAAATTGAAAAATAAATGCATATGAAGAATATTCAAATTATTGGTGCATCCTTGCTGACGCTGACGCTTGCAGCATGTGGAAGTAAATCCGATTCAAAAGAAACATCGGGAGATTCCAATACTCCGAAAACGGAAACAGCAGATAATTCAAAAGATCCTGAAAAAAGTGAATTTCTCCTTGAGAACAAAAAGCTCCATGCCTTTTCCGATCCGGAGAAGAAAGACGAGTTTTTCATCGGAATCAAGGGAAAAAACCTGCTCGACGGTACGGTGATCTTTACCATTACCTCATCGGAGGGTAAACAGATTTTAATCGAAGAGTTTGATGCCGATTATTTGTTCGGTTACGATTTCACCGGAGATTTCAAATCGAAAAAAGACACCGATGCATACATCAAAAAACGGATCGAATCGTTCTTTGCGGAAAAGAACTTCAGCGTTCCGGCTATCGCCAACGATGTTGTTTTCGAAGACCAGGAATATTACATCGACAAAGAAACCTGGGAAGAAATCAAAGCAAACAAACAAGCAATCGGCTTTAACTACCTGCTTGGCACTGAAGACGGAAGACACGTTGCTTTTTCAGCGAAAAAGGGGAAAGCAATTATGTATTACAATTGCTGTTGATCCGTTAAGTGAATGAATCATGTAATAACTTAGGTAAGTTTTGAAATTTCCCGCAGAAGAACGCTGAGGGACGCAGAGTTAAGTTGTTAGGTACATTTTCTTCGAGCATCTGCGGGAGAAAGAAAATGCACTGCATTTGATATTTGGTGTATTTCCATTTCATCACTTATTTTGGGACTATACATCATGAAAAAGCATCAGAACGCTTGTCCTGATGCTCCCCCTTACCTAAAATTACGACCTCTAAATCCGCATTAAAGTTTTATATAATCACACCCCAACCAGACTTAGCTTCTTTTCCTGGAATACTTAGTGAACATGCTAAACTTCGCTTCGTTGATGTCGCTATTTACTGATGATGATGAAGTCGGATCGTCTGTTTACAGCATAATCCTCGTCCGAGCAACGCGTACCATTGACGCATTGATTTTTAGGACGGGTTTCCCCGTACCCAAGTGCGCTTTCAATTCTATCTGCACTGATTCCTTTGGAAATCAGGTAATCTCTGGTAGATTTTGCCCTGTGATCCGAAAGCATCAGGTTGTATTTATCAGAACCGCGGGAATCCGTATGTGATTCGATCTTGATCTTTAAATCCGGGAATTTTTCCATTGCAAGCAAAACCTTGTTCAATTCCGGAAGTGCTTTCTCTGTGATATCCCATTTACCGTAATCAAAATAGATCGGATTGACCTTGATTTTTTCCTGTCCGTTTTCTTTCACAATCACATTATTGAAACTGGTCAGGCGAACATCATTTCCATCCTTTGCTCCCGGATCAGCCGGAGTAGCAATACTCAATGATTCCGTACTGTATTCCGGTTTGCTGAACACCGCTTTAAACTGTGAATTACAAGGCAAATTCAGTTTATACTTCCCTTTGTCGTCGCTGTTCGTTTCAAGCACCAGGTCGTTGAACATATCATACACCTGGATTTTCGCTCCCGGAACCGTACTTGTTCCCGTTTCGTTCAGAACCGTTCCTGCAAAGTCCATCACTTTAGGAAGTTCAATCAGGTTGAACCAGTAAATATCATCGTCTCCTTTTCCACCGTCGCGATTCGATGAAAAATAACCGGATCTCGTTTCTTTGTCGAAAATCAGGCTGAAATCATCTTTGTTACTGTTAATCGGAGCTCCGACATTTTCCGGAATCGTGAAGTTTGTTTCCCCTTTCATCTGAGTAGCGAAAATGTCCAGTCCTCCTAATCCGTAATGTCCGTCGGAAGCAAAATAAAGCGTATCTCCGGTCATATACGGAAACATTTCCCGACCTGCCGTGTTTACCTTATCTCCCATATTCACAGGAGTTCCTGTCGAACCGTCCGGATACAATTTGACGATGTACAAATCCGTTTCTCCGAAACCTCCCGGCATGTTGGATACAAAGAACATGTATTTACCATCCGGACTGATTGCAGGATGTCCGCACGAATATTCCGGATCATTGAAATCCATCGGCTCTACATCCGACAATTTATCTCCCTCAATGGTTCCTTTCACGATCTCAATATTGGAAGTTCCTTCCTTATTGGTTTCAATGTTGTTCTTTTTCGTCAGTTTGTTCCGCGTAAAATAAATCGTCTTCAAATCCTTCGAAAACGCAACAGAAGCATCGTGATACCCGGAATTCAGGTTACTCAGGAAGTCTTTCACATTGCTCAGATAACCGGAATTCTTATTGCGTGTTGCCACAAACAAATTCAGATACGGTTGATTGTTCCACACATACAGTTTCTCTTTGGTCTCTGCCGATTGCTGAGAGGAAGAAAACACGATGTTGTTTCCATAAAATACCGCACCAAAATCCGCTTTATCGGTATTCACCTTCAGATTCTGAACCGCATTGACATTGGATTTTACGCTATCCAGCAAATTCTTCTGGTAGGCAAGCATTTTCAGACGCAGTTTGTTCTTGTTATAGTATGATTTCAACAATTCGTCTGCGCGTTCGTAGTTTTGATTCACACGATGACACGTAATCATGCGTGTAAACAGCGTTTCGTCCATCCCATCACCCTGAATGGTGTATAATTTCTCATACCACTTGCTCGCTTTGGAATAATCCACCGTATAGAAATAACTATTCGCCAGGTTGCCGATCACCTCTTCGTCCAGCTCATTGGATTTCTTCAACTTCGAAACATACTTTTCATAACTCTCAACCGCCATTGGATAATTCAGGCTGGCATAGTATTCATCTGCCACTTTAGATTGAGCTTGTACCGAAACCTGTTGTAAAAAACAGAGTAAAAACAGAATTTTTTTCATAACCGATGCATTAAAAGAAACGTGGTGAACGAATGTTTTGAGTTTTGTCAAACAAGGTATATCTGAAGATGATATCGTGAGAACCGCTGTTATAACTTCGCAGCTTGGTAACCGAAAAATCATACGAATAACCTAAGAAGAATGACTTTTTGAAGGTAATACCGGCCAAAATACTTGCGGCATCTTTGTAGCGATATGCCAGACCAACCGTATATTTTTCCTGGATCAGGAAGTTGGCAGAAACATCAAGCGTCAATGGAGCACCTTGTACCAATTTCCCTAAAATCGCAGGTTTAAACTTCAGGTTATCTGTCAGATTAAAGACATATCCCCCGATAAAGTACCAGTGAATCACCGAATTGATAGCAACGGTATTTCCGGAATTGTATCGGTCTGCTTTAATAAAGCTCGGTGAAGAAAGACCCGCATACCAGTTATCGCCGTAGAGGTAAAGACCTGCTCCAACCAATGGGCGTACCCGGTTTTGAATGTTATTCAGAAGTCCGGGGTCATTTTCATTTAATACTTGCCCGGAAGACCAATTCACTGAAAGAACATCAATTCCTCCGTTAATTCCGATCGACAATTTGACTCTCGGAGCCAGGTTCAAACGTACGGCGGCAGATGCATTCAAATAGACTGCATTTGTTGGCCCCAGTTTGTCTTTGATTGCGCTGAATCCCAATCCCAGTCTGTTCGAAACTGCTCCCTGGATCCCGAAATTCTGAGAATTCGGTGCTCCTGACATTCCGACCCATTGAGAGCGGTGAATCAGGTAAGCTTCCAATTTATTGCTGGTTCCGGTATATCCCGGATTCACCGATATTGTATTGTACATGTATTGAGTATATTGGACTTGCTGTTGAGCATGCAATGATGAAACGAGCATCAGTACAAGACCAATAAGTAATATCTGAGTATTCTTAAGTGCTTTCATGAGTTCTGATTTTTGCTTTATCAATTAACGTTGTACATAAACCCATCCGACACTCTCGAATTCGGGATTATTAATTTTCAAGACATAGTAGTAAGTTCCTGCAGGAATCACATCTCCCGAACCGATTACTCCGGATACATTCGCTACTCCGTTCCAGTCATTCTTGTATCCTGAAACTTCATAAATTTTATTTCCGTAGCGGTTGTAGATGGTAAGCGAATTGTCCGGGTAATTTTCAATACATGAAATCATCATGAAGTCATTCATTCCATCACTATTCGGAGTGATCTCATTGTAAACATTGAGACATTCCGGTCTTGCTTCCACCGAAGAAGTATTGTTTACCGGGTTCAAATCAGTCGGGTTACCCGAAACGATTGAAGCAACATTCACATAGTTCCCCTGAGGATTTACCGTTACAACAATCGTCAATACTGCCGATGTTCCTGCATTCAGAACCGGAATGGTCCACAAACCGCTGGTCAGGTTGTAAGATCCTGTTGTTTGAGTATGACTGTTGTAAGAGAAGCCGCTTGGCATCACTTCACTGATCTCTACGTTAGTAGCCGGCAGCGTTCCGTGATTGTAAACCGTGATTGTAAACGTAATGTGTTCCCCGACAAAAGGAGTTGTGTTGCTTACCGTTTTGTCAACTTCCAGGTCTTCTCCACCACAAATAATCACCGTAACCGGAATGCCACCTTGCGCTGTTGAAACGTTACATCCGCTGAGCGTCTGGTACGAAATTCCCATGGAATAAGATCCGGTATTCGGCCACACGACAGTCACACTTTGGTCTGTCGCTGTTCCTCCGGAAATGATTACACCTCCTGTAATATTCCAGTTGTAATTGGTCATACCCGCTTGCGTTGTATACGTAATGGTATCTCCCTGGCAAGCTCCTGAAGTTTGTCCGGTAACTGTTGCTCCCTGTGACCCTACAACTACAACGGCGATTGCCAAATGTTGGGAACTTTCACAATTTGCTCCCACATTCGCAGCATAATAAGTCATTCCATTCACCAAAACAGTCGTACTGCTTAGTTGGTTTCCGGCAGCATCATACCAATTGATATTCGGTTCGTTTACATCCAGATCTGCTACCGTTGCATTATCCCCTGAACAAAAACTTTGGGTTGTATGCGTGGTTGTCGGAGCCGGAACGTCTTCAATCACTGCAAAGATCATCAATCGTTGAGTGCTTTCGCAATATGTCCCAACAGCTGCTGCATAGTAAGAAGTTCCATTTGTCAGAAGTGTTCCCGGAGGAATCAACGTTCCGTTTGTTTGTTGATCATACCAGGCAACATTCGGGGTATTAACCGATAAGTCATTCACGGTTGCGCTGTCTGACATACAGAATGTCTGGATCACGTTGGATGAGGTTGGTGCAGGGACATTTTCAAATGATACTGCAATCGCTACCCGGTCAACACTTTCACAGTTTGTTCCTGCCTGAGCTCCGTAATACGTCATTCCGTCTACCAAAGGTGTTCCTGCCGGAATCATTGTTCCTCCGGACGGAACGGTATACCAGGCCACATTCGACGGAGTCACCTGTATATCTTCTATCGTCGGGCTGCTAGCAGTACAAAATACCTGAGCTGCGTTTGCTGTTGTCGGTGGTTGAAGTTCATCAACGGTTACGCTGATTGCAAGCTGTGCCGAACTTTCACATGTTGCTCCTACATTCGCACCGTAATACACAGAACCATCTGTCAATAAGGTGGTCGGAGGAACTAAGTTTCCAGAAGCATCATACCAATGAACAATCGGTTCATTCACCTGGATATCTGCAACCGTAGAAGAATCCCCGATACAGAATAACTGCTGTGCATTGGAAGTTGTTGGTGCCGGAACGTCATTCAGAACGACGTTGATCATCAAACTGTCATAGCTTTCACAAAATGCGCCAACCGTTGTTGCGTAATAAGAAGTTCCGTTCATCAAAGGTGTTGTCGGAGGTAATAAGGTTCCTCCACCCGGTGCATCATACCAATGAACGGAAGGTTCGTTGACCTGTAAATCTGCAATGGTAGCTGAGTCAGCCACACAAAATGCCTGGTTCGCATTCGAAGTTGTCGGAACCGGTTCATTATTAAGCGTAATGGTTGCAACTCCTAAATTTCCGGAAGAATTGGAACATTGTGTAGCAGAATCAACAACTGATACATATACATTCAAAGGTGATGATGCAGGAACGAGTCCCGTGATCGTTAATTCACCATTTGCGTTAATGGTATAAACAGCTCCGTTCGATGTCATTCCATTTGTAATCGGTTGTGTACCGGCATTATCCAGGTACCAGGAAAACTGATTTCCCAAAGGACTATCCGGTGATACAACCACGGGATTTCCCGGACAATAACCATTCGGATTCAAATTCGGATCGATATCTGACGGTTGCGGAGCTTGAATAACGTTGATCGCTGCCGGAGCACGAAGAGATTGATTTGCGCATCCCGGGCGCACTGCAGCACAATACAAAACCGTATCGCTGTAAAATACAGGTGTTGTAAAAGGAGCTCCCGGAGCAGTAATTCCGATTTCCGGCCCGGTTGAATCGGCATACCAGTGAATTTCCATTCCAGGCTCTAAGGCCGTTGCAACCAATTGAGCTGAAGTACCGGAACAAATTGTATCATCCGAAACAGCAACCTGGAAAACCGGAGCTGCCCCGACCTTAAATACCTCCTGGAAATTTATAAACTGACTGACGTTGAGTCCAATAATGGAATTATAGCTTAGAACAATCCGGTCGACGGGGACACCGGGATGCAGGAAAATCGTTACAATATTCCCGTTCGTCAGGGAATCCGTCATGGCAGGATTCAATAGATTGCCCAAGGTTTCCGAGTACTCGGTTATTGCACCGTTTTGAGCCCGAAACGTAATGTTTCCACCGATGTTGAGCAATGCCAACTGAGGATTTATCTGGAAACGAACCCCGAAAACATCCGTCGGATTGGACAAGCCTTCGAAATAGACTTTCTGCTCAATGGAAGCCGGCAGTGACAAAACACCCAGGCTTAACTGCGAACAGGAATTCATATTCTGATCGACCGTTAAATGAATGTTACTTGCTCCCGCTCCGGCCAGCTGGATCAAATCCAGGTTTAAACCGGTAGCATCATACGAAGTATAACTCGGAACGCCGCAATCGACACCGCCGTTTACATAATATGCTCCGAAAACACGGAATTTCTTCATGGTCGACAAACCGACCAGCGCGCCCACCTGGTTCGTAATCCGGATAGAATTGTAGGGCTGATCAGGTGTAACGGCAATAAATGTTTCCGCATAGCGATTGACAACAATCTTCAAGCGTTCTCCCGAAAACTGGAATGGCATCCAGGAACTTCCGGAAAGAATCGTCGATCCGTTGTTTTTTACCTGAACCACGAATTCCTGGTTCCCGTTCAGCGCAACCCCAACGGTTGTCGCCAGTAAGTCTCCGATGGATCCTCCCAACAATGAGTGGAGGATATCATCGTCCATTTCAACTTTCACATACGAAGTTTTGTTTGCCGGAATCATTCCCGGAAAACGTACTTCAATAAATCCCGAATAAGCACCAATACCCAGAAGCAAGCCGGAATTGGCCCGAATCTCAGCAAAGGAGTTCAAATTCTGGTCAACCGAGAAATTTGGGTTGTCCACTTCGGAACTAGATAAAACAGTGTCTGCAAAAATGGTAGTTTGTGCATAAGAATTCGCAGGAAATATCTGTGCTGCGAATGAGATCCCGGTACAAAACAATAGTTTCGCCCAAGAGCGTTTCAGTGATAGCGTTTTTGCCTTCATAATGAGTAGTCATTATTCGGATGTAGATTTTGCTCTACATCATCAGTAATACAAAGTATTTCAAATGTAGTTGAGCGGGAACAAGTATTCAAAGTTCAAAATGTTCAAGTTGTTCAAAGTTTTTCCCTGAACATAGCAGATCATATGAATAGATTGTTATTTTTATACTACTAAGACCATTATTTATGAATTTCATCAAGACCGACCTGGACTCTCTCCGGAAGGACGTCTCGAACGTTTTTGGAAAGGATATCCGCTACACCTCTGATACTGAAGAATTATCAGAAGAAGTTTACAAAATTACCTCACGAAAAATTTCATCTACTACCATCAAACGATTTTGGGGATTGGCAAATTACAAGGGTTCTTTTGGTACGTATACATTGGACACATTCAAGATGTATATTGAACACAAAGAAAACAATCACAGTAAAAAAGACCTGATCAGTATCTTGTCCTATGTCAGTAATTCCTGTATTTCCGCAACCTTTTCAGGTTTCCATAAATCCGGAAAACTATTGAAAAGGCCTTTTTTCGAAACGTTCATGGATGCTTTCTTCAAAAGTGAAAGACCTTTGGGCGGTTTAATTGCTCCCGGGGGATATGGGAAATCCTGCGCTTTTGTTGATTATGTGATCTCGTCAGACCAAAGCGACTGGGAGAATTATTATGTCACAGCTTTGATGACGAAGGAATTCGAGTTACTCTCTGAAATTCACAATGCTTTAGCCAGAGGCGAACTTCAGAACAAACGCATCCTTTTATTTATAGATGACATTACCGGCACTACGCTATCGAACGAGGATGTCAACCGGATGGTTCACCTGCTTACTTCCCCGGTCATTCTCAATCCGAATCAAAACAATCTGAAAATTTTGTTCAGCACACGATCCGCTAGCTGGAAATTTCTGCTGGCTCCCATACTTACTCCCGACATCGTTGCCCATTCGGTATTCGGAATCGGTGAAAGCACACTGGTAAACAATTTTTCGAATGTTCCTTCATTGAGTCCAGCCGAAATTCTCCAGTTCTCCCATATTTTCTTTGAGTCTCAACATACGGATCCTACTTTAAAAAGTGAGATTCTGAATCAAATGGAGCTTTCCGAAGACGGACTCACGGATGTTCTTGCTGTTCCGCTTTACCTGAAATTGTTTTTAGCTCAATCTTTAAACGGGCAGGTTCACGACGAATTTTCATTGATCGTGGAGTTTTTCAAACTCAATATTTTCGATCAGCCACAATCCGAATGGTACCAGCTGATCCTGGATACTTTTTTGGAGCATTGCGATTTCGGGAAAAGCGGGAGAAGAATCAACAAAACAATCCTGATGCCGCTGCTTAATCAAAACAAGGAAGCTTACCTGGATCTTTTGAGAAGCGGTGTTCTGATTGAATCCAGCGGAAGAACCAAGTATTCCTTCAACCAGGTATTTGTCCAGTTTGCTGATTCCAATTACCTGGAAGTATATGTTCTGCTACATTATTTATCCCGTCATCCGGATCCCGGAAAGGAACTGCTTGAAGAAATCATGCAGGATTTCAACAATTCGGGCATGAAGCTTTACCTGATCAAGTGGCTGCTGTATGTTTTATTTGACCTGAAATTGGAAAAGGTCATTACGGAAATCTTTAACTACAACCTGGAAGCCGAAAAAAATGACGTCCTGGAGCAGGGCTTGATGGTCTTTAACCATGTCATGAGTATGCAGATGCGCAAAAACCCGGAATTCGCAGATTTGCTGCTTCGCGAAATGTCCAAAAACAAGAATTGCCACCTTTACTATTTTGAGAAATGTGTTGACCTGGATTACCTGACCAAATACTACAAAAGCGGACTCATTTATTACCTCAAAGAAGCACGCGGAATTAAATCACAAATCCGTGGAAATCATTTGTTGTTTTTGGAAGGTTTCCTGACAAATAACCAGGAACAATGCAAAGAGACGGTTTCGTATATCCGCAGTCAGAAAGAACATTGGAAGAAACTGAAAAGTTCTCCATATGCGTGGGCAATCAAAAGTGATTTGTTGTATTCGACTTATTTCGAAGAGAAAGTAAATTACCCGGTTGCAGATCTTCTGACCATTTCAGCAGAAATTTTTCAGGCAAAGGAACCTGTCATGAGTGATTTTCTGACTTTTCAATGGATGATTATGGAGGCCCTGATCTGGGTGAACCGGAATGAAGAAGTGCTCTTACTGGCAGCCTATACGGAACAGCATTACCGGTCGCTTCACAATTACAAAAACACGGATCCTTATTTCAATTTCATGTTATACAAAGCATTTGCACTTCTTAGAACGGGAAAAGCAGATGAAACCGAATCAATCTTCCGGGAACTGGATCCTTCCATGACCTATATTGTTTACACCAATAAGAAGCAATATTCTGCCCTTCAATACCAATTATTGAAGCTTGAAATGATCAAATACGGTTTCGGAGGAAATTTTGACGAACAAAAAGCACAATGCCTGAAAATTGCTCATAACCTGGGTTATACATTTTTCACCGAGCGGATAACAAACATGTAAAACAGGATGTTAGGATGCATGGTTCGCTTTCGTTAAGATTTCTTAAACCCTGCTACGAACAAAAATTAGTGGTATATTCGCTTAACATATAAACTTAAAAAAATGATCGCTGGACTTATTATTGCGGGTGTTGTATTGATTTTAATCCTTTGGTTAGTTTCTATCAACAACCGTCTTGTTTCACTGAAAAACAACCGCGAAAGCGCTTTTGCAGACATCGACGTGCAATTGAAACAACGTTATGATTTAATTCCTCAGTTGCTTGGAGCAGTGAAAGGATACATGAATCACGAAAGTGAAGTATTGACTCGTGTAACAGAGGCTCGTTCCAGATGTTTGCAGGCAGGAAGTATTTCTGAAAAAATCGCTGCTGAAAATAATTTGGGAGCTGCTTTGAACGGATTGAACATTCAAATCGAAGCGTACCCGGACCTGAAAGCAAACACGAATTTCATGAACCTGCAAAACGAAATCAGTGATATTGAAAATAAACTGGCTGCAGTGCGCCGTTTCTTCAACTCTTCCACCAAAGAGTACAACAACGGTATCGAGCAATTCCCAAGCAATATCATTGCAAACTTCAAGAAGTACAAAACAGAACCGATGTTTGATTTGGGAGTTGAACAACGTCAGACACTTGACAAAGCACCGGAAGTTAAATTCTAATCGATTTTAATGGCAGCTTATATTGGTCTTCACGAACAAATTCGTAGCAACAATTTAAAATCATCTTTGATATTGGCTGGATTCCCACTATTGATTTTAGTGGGAGTCTACGCCTTTTTCTTTTTCATGATGGGTGGAAAAGAACACATCGACCAGGTGAACCAACGTTTTATCACCACGATTCCTTTCGTGATCGGAGGTGTGTTGATCTGGTTCCTGATCGCTTATTTCGCAAACTCATCGTTGATCCAACTGGCTTCTAATTCGCGGCCTTTGGAGCGAAAAGAAAACATGCGCATTTACAACCTTACAGAAAATCTATGTATGTCTGTGGGAATGAAAATGCCGAAACTATATGTCATCGATTCTCCGGCATTGAATGCCTTTGCAAGCGGGATCAATGAAAAAAGTTATGCCGTAACGCTTACAACCGGAATCATCGAACATTTGAACGACGATGAGCTGGAAGGCGTTATTGCCCACGAGTTGACTCATATCCGCAACAAAGACGTGCGCTTACTCATTATTTCAATCATCTTCGTCGGAATCATTTCTTTTGTGGTGGAAATCCTGTTCCGCAACCTGATTTGGGGCGGAGGCCGCAGAGACAAGGACGACAACAAATTCGTGATCGTTGCACTGATCATTTCCGCTGTTGCTTATTTTCTATCCATCCTGTTCAAATTCGCTCTTTCCCGCAAACGCGAATACCTTGCCGATGCAGGAGCAGTTCAATTGACCCGGAATTCCAGGGCTTTGGCTTCCGCACTTCGAAAAATCTCCGGTCACTCGGAAGTAGATTCGGTGAAAAGCGAAGACATGAAGCAAATGTTCATCGAGCACAAAGCATTGGATGGAGCCGGATTTGCTGGTTTATTTGCAACTCACCCTCCTATTGAAAAGCGTATCGCTGTTTTGGAGCAGATGTGATGACCAAACCAAAAACTCATCAAATCCTCATTATATTCGGGCTACTAAGTCTTGGTATAGCTGCATTTTTACCCCTTGGATACACTATCATTTATCCTCATCAATTCAATGATATTGAAGATTATATTGTTCTCCCGAAATTCGGAATTGCAAGTGGTGCGTATTACTTGAATTTCATACTACTGGCAATTCCTTTTCTTTTATATGTGGTTATCACGGTAAGGGAATATCTGCTCAAATTTTCACAGTCTTATTTGGAATTGTTGCATTTATTTCAACAAGTGTACTTTGCACATTAATTGGTTTTACCTGGGGCGGGCCTATTCAGGGAAATTCCGGAAGCGGAATGACAATCATTCTTTTGGGAGATGTGTTGATCGTTGCAGGATGTCTCTTTCAAATTTCAAATAATAAGAAACTTTCTGAAGGATAAAATATACTTTACTGTATCAATCCATTTACTGCATTTCTATCAAGTTTGGAATGATTTTGTCGACTGACTTGGAATGATATCAAAAAAGCATTTTGCTTCCTTTTTTGCTTTGGAAAAAGGAAGAGAAATACTAAATCCTGACGATCAGCTTCACATTAAACCTCCGCTGCGTCAAATAATTCGGAATCGAATAATACTTCCCCGAAACATCCTGGATCCATTGTTTGGATAGCACATTGTTCACTCCCAACAAATTGAACACCTCAAAAGAAATAATAGCGCTTTCCATTTTCTTCAGGAAATTACGTGTTTTTCCAGGTTTGCGGTACAAAATATCATACGACATTCCCATATCCACACGGAAATAAGATTTCATCGTTAGCGTGTCTTTGTAGCGCGAATGATCCGGCGGACCATATGGTAATCGCGAACCGTAGGTAATTCCGACCTGGCAAGTCAACTGCTGTAAACCCGGCATGTGATCCTGGAACAAAACACCAACCGTTACATGCTGATCCGTCGGTCTGCGGATATATCCAGGATTCACACGTGTTGAATCCACAATCTTCTGATCTTCGCTGATTCCGAAGACGATTTTTTCTCCTTCCGCATTGTAATAATCGTAGTAATAATCGTCTTTGATATCTTCTTTCGTGGACAAAAGCCCCAATTTGAAGAAAGACATCAATCCAGGAACAAATTCCCCGTTCAGATTCAAATCAAGACCCGTTGCGTAGCCAACTGCATTGTTGTTTGCAAAATAGCGGGTTCTCACATTATCCACTTCGTAAGGATTTACGTCCCACAAATATTTGTAATAAGCTTCTGCCGAAAATTTGAACGGAGATTCACGCTTCCACATGAAGAAACTGTAATCCATTCCTAAAACGAAATGAGCCGATTTCTGTGATTTCACCCCTGGATTGATCTGTCCGTCAAAAGTTCTGAATTCACGATAAAAAGGCGGTTGGTAATACAAACCGGTCGACAAGCGATAACGAATTCCTCTTCTCACAAATTTTCCGTTCTGGTAAACGTACTTAACCGGGAAATAAGACAAAGTCATTCTCGGAGTGATGAATCCTTCGGAATTAAAAGTCGTATACGTTCCTCTCAATCCATAATCCAAGGTCAATGAAGAACGCCCCAGCTCAATCGTATCACGGACAATCCGCTGACGTACGTTTCCTGCCGTATCTTTTTCCTGGAAAGTCTTTGAAACCGGGATGTTTTTACGTTCCTTTTTCCATTCCCAATGATCCTGGATGTACGCACTGTATCGCTGATTATCCAGTTGCAGGTTGCTCTTGATCGTTTCATACAAATCAACCTCATCCGTTTGATGATCTACCTGGGAATAACCTGCAGAATCAATCATTTTCCATTCGCTCAATACATCCGTAAAATGATCGATCTGGATTCCTGCACCAACTTTCAGTTGATGTCCGGCATTTTTATTCTTCGGAGTAAAATGGAATGTTCCATCGTGGTAAACACTGATGATATCTGCATTCAGCTTGTTTCGGGCATGATTCAAAAATCCTCCGACTCCCAAAACGGCAATCGAATCTCCAAATTCTTCTTTCGAAGGATCTGTTTCCAACTCGTTGATGTAGTATTCTCCCAGGATATCAAAATTCTCACGCTCGTCACTTCGGAAATAGGTGAAAAATGTTCTTCCTTCGTATTTTTTCGAAGTATAATTCAGGGAAGTTCCGACGGTTGAAGTCAAGAACCGGGTTCTTTCCTGGCCTTCGAAATAAATATTAAATGCGTATGCCTGATTTGCCGTTCCGAAATCGGTTTTACTGGTTTGCGGCGCAAATTGGTACGTATTCGACGAAACGTGTCCGAGCATCGTCCAGGACCAATGTTCGTTAATCGTATAATTCGTTACTGCCTGCGCATCCCAGAATATCGGGTTGTAATTTCCTTTGGTCGGAAGTGAATTCAGCAAATAACCGTTTGCCCGGTAGCGTGCACCGAACAAATACTGAAAACGTTTGTGCTTCCCGATCCGGTCTTCCACATGTGCTTCTACTCCCAACAAAGATGCCATTGCAGAAATGCGCAAAGAATCCGGTTTTTTGTAGCGAATATCGAGTACGGAACTCAATTTATCTCCGTACATGGATTGAAAACCTCCCGAAGAAAAGTAGATATCCTGAACCAATGCCGAGTTGATAAAACTCAATCCTTCCTGCTGACCCGAACGCGTTAAAAACGGGCGATTAATCAGGAAACCATCTACATAAACGAGGTTTTCATCATAATTTCCACCACGAACATTGTAATTGGAAGTCAATTCGTTATTGGAATTCACACCTGCTTGTGTCAACACCAAAATCCCTTCTACTCCTCTTGTTGACGGCAATTTTTGTAAATCAATCGGTGGAATACGATCCAAGCCATTCACGTTTTCTTTTGTCGTCTTGATGACAACACCATCAATGATTTCGAGGTCAAAAACAATCGGTTCGATTGTAAAGGAAGCTGCATCGGGAATCTGAACATTTTTACGAAATTCATTGTCCGCATCAAACTGGGCAATCATCCCGTATTTTTTCGGGTTTAATTCAATGGAAAACTGTCCTTTTTTATCTGTTTCGGCAACCAACGTATCCTTTTCCGACAGGAAAAAAACTTTGATATTTTCCAATCCGGCTTTACGTTTATCGACCACACTTCCTTTTACCTGAACTTGCGACCAAAGAGCGGTCAGAGGTACAAAAAGAAGAAAAAGGCATACAAGAATTTGGTTTCGCATCTTCGCTTAAACGTTGAGTTCCCGAAATTAGTATAAACTTTTTACTTCCCTGCTTCGGAAACAAGTTTTATGGCTTCTGAATTTCAATTAATGAATTGATCGTTTTTATTAACGCAAAGAGTTGAAGAGCCGCAAAGTGCTAACCGCAGAAAGTTTTCTCTGCGTCCTTTACTTCTTTGCGAAAGTAAGAGTTTTTAATACACACCTTGAAAACACTGGCTTTACAGTTGTATTTCTTGCTTTGGGTCAGAATATGGTTCACAATTGAAATCTCAAAGATTCTTTTGAGTTCAAATAAAACCAAAATTTTTCAAAGAAGTTCATTTGAGATATTAAATCTCATTGTTTTCAACGATCAAAAAACACCAATATCAAAATTTAAGATGCTGATTTCTTACTATAAGCTGATTGGACACGAAATTTATTTAAACCATTTAAGATTTCAGCAGAAAGTTCTAAAAGTGCATTGATGTCATTTGTGGTATCAATTGAAAAAACTCTTTCAGCTTGTTTGAAATACCATTCTTCGATTTCATTTATTAAATCAGTCTTTTCAAATCCAATTAACTTAAAAATCTCATGATTCAGTTGTAAGTTTAATAGTGAGGTATCAACACCGCTAAGAGACAAAAAATGTAAATGCCTATGAATTTTTAAATCACGAGCAATTAAACTAATAGTTAATTCAAAATAATCTTTAATTCCAATATGTTGTATATTAGATTCGCTCATAGTGGTAATAAAATTTTTGATTTTTGGATACAAGGCCCCCCTCTATTCAAAGAGATTTGGCAAGTAAAAGCAACACACCTTGAATTTTACTCAAAGTGTGTTGCAAAGTCAAAGTGTCGATAAATTATTTACGTTTAAAAGTCCATTTACCTGTCAGGACTGAATTAGTCAGAGGATCGCCAGCATTATCACGCCAAATGACTTCAAAATAACCGTCATCCACAATGTAAGCCCTTCCTTTTCGGGTATATGTCCCCTCAAAGTAGATATCCCCATGTTTTCCACCAATAATAGTTAGCTGTCCCGAACATATCAATTTATCATTTACTTTCAGGAAGAAATAATCATTAAATGCTGTGGTATATATCGCAGTACCATTATACTGTTTTAATTTTTTTTCAGATACGATCCCTTTATCCTTGTAAACCTCACCATTATCGAACAGTAATTGCATTTCATATTCGTGTTTTCCATTTTCTTTTTTGCAACCTGATATTAGAAAACAAATAACTATGCAAGATATTATTCCAATTCTCAACATTATATTATTTTTTTCTAGTTAAACTAAGACTACCTGACAAGCCATTCCCCGATTGAAAATGAATGAGTAAATGGTCAGAATTATGATCTTCATAATCAATATTAGCACTTGTATTTACTTGTGCTAAAAAATAACCATTGATAATACTTTTAGGACTTCCGACAGTGAACGATTTAAGTTGTTTATCCATTAATAACTCCTGTCTTATTATAAAAGTATACGTTGAAGATACATAGGGACCTGATAGTTCTCCTGTAATTGTGTCATGATTTGCATTGTCGTTCAATATATAAACAAAATCAAATCTGCCCGGAGGTAGATCGTCTAATACTCTTTTTTCTTTTTTACAAGAAAATGAAAAGAGCAAGATCAAACTAAAACTTAACGATCTTAATATGTTTTGTTTCATTGTTGTTGAATGTTAGAATAATGGTATAAACCCCTGATGCCAGTTCACGAATATCGTATAAATTATTTGAAGGAACAAACCGTTTCATTTCCTTACCATTCTGATCCACTACAAGCACTTTTTCTATTTCTTGAGTTGTCACAATTTGCAAAAAATCAGAGGTTGGATTCGGGAATACGATTACATCATTTTCTACCGTCGAATTAAGCCTTGTTGTTTGATTTAACTTTGCGCTTTCTTCCAATTCTGTAACGGTTGGCATTTTTACAGGTAGACTTCGATCTTTTCCATTTGCTACGGGGGCAATAAAGCTTCCAATACGATTTTCTAAACCACAAGTTTGACAGGAATTACTTTCCCCTCTGGAATAAGGAGTATTGGAAGAGGTGAAATCATTCCCACAGGTAATTTTTCCTACTTCGATGGTAATCCCTTCCGGCATATTGTTTGGATCATAGATTCCTTCATCTAATTCAACGTATTCCAATGCTTTTAAAGTCACAGGAGTGTTTCCATAGATATTCCCGCTCACTTTCATGTTTTCAAATGCACCAATCATCAAGCCTTCGGCAGTGTACCCGTACAAATCCGAATAGAGATCGGTGTTAATGTCATAATCAACAACCCGGTTAATCAAATCATGGTAAAGCGGTTTATCTCCGTCGTTATTCGCATAAATCAAATTATACAAGAGCATATAATCAACCCCCGAAAACCAACCTTCGGTAATCATAGTATCAGTGCCATTTGTTGTGAATCCGTCATCCCATACATTATGTGCATTGTCAAAAACAAAAGGAACATTCCAATAATAAGGAATTCCATCGGGGTCTTGAACAGCAGAATATGCCGTATCTGTTCCTCCCAAGCGTGGATTAGTAATACTCGTATACCCAAAATTATGAGGTCCAACACAAGGCGCAGCTTCCAGCATCAAATTCGCATAATCGTATGCATGTTGTTTTCGTTCGTCGTCATTGTCAGTTGTTGCATCCCAACCCCAGAAATAATCGTACAAGGGAACATACAAACCATCAATATGATTGTCTGCACTTTTATTGGCAATAAAACGATGAATTGGTACAAAAGTTGATCCCGTTTTGGTAATGACGTTCAGAATCAATGCCATTTTTGCATTCACAAAGTCGTTATATCCGTTTAACCCCGCATTCCAAATCGACGCGGAAAGAGAATTGTAACTCTGCAAAGCATACTCAGCGGAAGGTATTCCCAAATCATTCGCTGTTGTAAACAAAGGGACAGAAACTGCCTGCATGGGTGTCATGTAGATAAAAGGAGCCCCACCAATGGAAACTTGTTTATGGCGTGGATTTTCAATCTGCCAGAACTGCGCTCCAACAGTACCTAAAGCATCCCCCCAATTGGGAATTACCGAAACAGAACCGGGACCCGTAATGGTTGTACCACTGTAAAACCCTGCCATTCGCGCAATGATATTGGTACTATGTCGCCTAGCTTCTTCGTTGAAATTCATTGTTGCATCCGTTGTACCATCCTTATCTTTGTCAATAGAGTAAGTGAAATCAGGAATACTTTTCACAATGGTGAAAAAGCCTAACAATAAACGAATCACCTGATCCTGGCTTTCTTCTCCATAACCATATTCTCCATTGCCCCCTTCATCTTGTGACTTTGACCCTTTTTTGTAATTAACAATTGGGAATTGTGGTGCATCTATGTTGGGAGGATCAGTTGACGTTTTAGGAGGCATTAAATCCCATAATCCTGAATAATCACTTTGACTGTAAGTCAATAATCCATAATCAATTCCTGTTTTATAATTTGTCAACGAATAATAGTTAGAGGTAAATTGATTGTCACCATCAATATCCGGATCAAGATTTAAAAATTTTGGTGGTACATCATCGCGAAAAAAATAACCATTCACGTCAGGAGGGAGTGTTTCATCACCCACCCGGAAAACATCGTCGTTATTTCCGTCTATAGCAGAATAAAATGTTTCTGAATTGTAGTCTACACGCTCGAAGGCTTTAATCGCATAATACAACTCTCGTTCGTTGTTTTTAAGATCTTCTGTACGTCCTTTATCCTCCAGGATTTTATGCTCAAGGGCAAGCATGGTCAAATAATACCCGTGCATAATCATGACATCTCCCCACACCATGTATTGTCCTCGGTGTTTGCTCCGGGTATCGGCAACCAAACTTTGTCCGTCACCTTCACCCATGACCATAAAATCATTACGCAAGCGCCAGCGGTAGAACCAATATTTGGCATGCCAGCCGTTCATATTAGGATTTGAACTTTGGGCAAAACTGATCGTTGGAGCAAACAGCAGAAAAAGCAGTGCCCCTAAATAAATAAATGCTATTCTTCTCATGGTTTTTGTTGTTTTAAGGTTTCCAATTCTGCCTTTAATTGTTCCAATTCCTTGTTTTGTTGAATCAGGTACAAGGTTAGTTCTTCAATCTTTTCCATCATTTTCACGTTCATTTCAGCCACGTCAATGCCTTCTTCCGTCATAACTTTTTCGGACGGAATGGAGGGCAAATGTTTGTGTTCTTTCAGGAATTTTTCCACTTCGGTTAAAGGCATCAGCACGTAGTTGTCTTCGAAGACGTAATCTGCCCAAACGTCTGCATCCACTTTGATTTTTCGCGCTCTTGTAAGACCGCTTGCTTCAACGACAAATGTTTTTTGTGTTCCGTTATTGATGGAAAACATTCCATTTGTCCCAAAATGAAAGGTATTGGTAACTCCATTATCCAGATCCATTTGTCCATCAGCGCGCAAAACAATAGGTGATCTGCCCGTTGCTGTGTTGTTCACTTCTAGAATTTTGGTGTCTGCATTGTCGTATTCAAAGAATAGTAAACGTTGGTAAGGCTTCGTATTTCCAACCGCATTTCCATGAAAGACAGCGGTTCGATTTCCATTTGCAACATAAACCTTGGAAAATGGGTTCATCACTGCACCAACTGAAATAGATTGATTTGCCCACAAGTTACCCGCCGTTTTAGCATCTCCGCGAACGTCGAGCGTAAATTCAGGATTTGATGTTCCAATTCCGACCCGAACCCCGCCGCATTCAGTAAATATTTTACCCGGTCCGTTATTCCAAAATGGATTGACTCCGGCTAAATCACAACTCAATGAATAAATGGTTCCTGCCATGCCTTGAACTGAAAACGCTTGTGTCAAGCCGTTAGCGTCTTTAACCAAAATGGATTCGTCTGTAAAATGAGTCAGTGTTGGAATATTCGGAATATAGAGATTTCCACCAACTTTTAAGTCTTCTCCAACTCGGGCACTAGTTGCCATAACTACCGAATCGTTTACCGTTAAAGTTGAATCAATTCGTGTTGAACCCGCAACTGTTAAACGGGCTGTGGGTGTAGTATTGCCTGTTCCCAATCCCACATTTCCATTTTCGGAAATAACGTTTTCTTGTGCAAAGGATTGATTTGTAATAATCAGTGCTGATAATGACAGCAAATAAGTGATTTTTTTCATAAGTTTTTTTGTTTTTAATAGTGCCGATATAAGTTTTCAGCATGGATATTTTCGGCTTAAATACCAATGCAAAGTTTTACGTTTTTAACAGTATGAATAAAAGATTTGCAAGTGTTTTTCAATTCTGTTTTTAGAAGCATATCAATGAATAGTTTTGTTTTTCTGAATAGTAAGTAACTGAAGTCTTACTTGTTACAAAAGTAAGTTGCACGTTTGTAATCTATTTACGTTCTGTAAAAAGGGAAGAAGTAAAATATAATTAAAGGCATTTTCAAATAGTGTTTAGTTCTCTAATTTTTTAGGTTTAGATAATTGGTGTTCAGAACTAATTTTTAAGAATTATTCTGTTTGATAACAGGGCAATACTAAATAATCAATTCCCAAATTGCAAATTTTGCAAGGTTGTATTTTACAACCAAAATTGCCGTATCAGGTTGTATTTGGTTGTAAAATACAACCTGAAAACAAAAAATCCCTATTTTTAAGGCTGTGTATAGGTTGTAAAATACAACCTACATTTTCAAAAAAAGATAGTATGAATGATGAAATTGTTGTTTCTCACGCGAAGAAATTAAGGTACTTGAGAAAAAAAGGAGATAAGACACAAGCAGAAATTGCATCTCATTTGAAACTCAGCCAACAGGCATACAGTAAACTAGAAAATGGTGAAACGGCTTTTTCAGATGAAACAATAGATAAAATTGCTGAGTTCTTCAAAATTACTCCTGCTGAGTTTGAGAGTTCTTCTGAAGGCGTCTATATCGGGAATAATAATTCAAACACAGGTTCGAATATTCATGTTGTTGATCTTAGGCTTATTGAAACACTTCAAAAGATGAATGAACAAAATAGTAGCCTATTTGAAAAGTTAATTCAGGAAAAAGATTCCAGAATTAAGCTATTGGAAGAATTACTAAGAGATAAAAAATAATTACTTATACATTTGCCACGATTTAGGTGGTTAGATTAGATTGAAAAAGCATTAGAACGTCTGTTCTGGTGCTTTTTCGTTTTGATTATGAAATTTATTAGATTTGAAACAATCAGCGTTGTAGGTTCCTACAACAAAAAAGGTATCGGGGCTTCGGCTTTGATACCTTTTGATTTTAAACAGATTTCAGCAAACACTAACATTAGCAAGGGGTTTAAGAAAGGCATCGAAAAAAAACAATAACTGCCCACTTACAGGTGGGCAGTTATTGTTTTTTGTTTTTGAGAAATACCTCGTAACTTACTTCTGCATTCGCATAGATTTAATGAATAAGCAAAAAGGGGTTATGAGATTTATTTCCGACCCCTTTTTGTTTTTAGGATTCAGGTAACCATTTTGGCTACCTGTTTCAATAATACCACCTAACAGGACACCTGATACCAACCCGAGAGGTCTGTTTTACTGGGTTTCAGGATACCTCAAAGGTATCCATTCAGGTTACCACATGGCATCCTATCAGGCTACCTGACACCCAAAAACAGGTTACCAAAAAGGACACCTATAACCACCTTGATTTGAAGCGGGTAAAATCCTATAATACGGTTTAACAATTTTTCTTCTTTCCAAAGTAACAATATGTTTCTTCTTTCGTTAAGAACTATATATGCTTTGTACTGAACGAAGCAAGCCAAGGCAAGTAACCTTTCCGATTTAAATCAACGTGTTCGGATAGGAACCACACTAAATAAATCATTTTTTAATATTCTAATTTTTTTAGCCATGAACAACGGTAAATCAAGTTCATTGGAACAACTCCTGTTATTTGACAATTTTCAAATATTGGGTACTCCGTTCAAGTTTGCGGAAGTCATTCACAAACGTGAAGGGGGCAAATGGAATGAAGCACAACGTAAAGCATCTGAACTCATTAAGGCAAATGCAGCATGGAACTATTTAGAAGACCTGCGTGAGAGAATGAGCACAGAAGAACAAAGCCAAACGACCATTGTTATTCAGCCAGCCCAAACGGAAGTTCCAGACACACTAGCAGAACAAACTGCACCAATTAAAACGAATCAAGAAGACAAAAAACAAAAACAGAATGAAGATATGTTCGAAGAAAATTACATCCTCTTAACGCAGTTCGCCCCCGAACTCGAAGAGGAATTACAGACACTCACGGATAAAAGCATTCTATCCGGAAAATCCGCGGTGAATCAACACGGTTCAACTTCTCTTAAATCAATTGAAAAAGACAAGTATGGTTATTATCTGCTTTTAGAGATCAATGAATCTGCACAGCCACAGCAACAAATTTTACTTTTTGTCAGTACTGCAAAAAAAATCGTTCAGGTCTTATACTCTGAAAACAGCAATGGAAAATTTGAAGTTTACAGCGATAGATATACCCGCGAAATGGTAAACCCTCACCAACTTGAAATCCAAAATAATCACTTGACCAAACAATTAGAAAGGCTCATTGATTATAAACTGTCTATTCCGACTATTGATGTTGTTCAAATCCAAGAACAGAAACCACAAGAAGAAACCACACCAGACCAAGCTTTTGAAAAGGCTCTAATTCCGTATATCCAATATGATGATGAATTCAAAAGACATTCAAATGAGGCATACCTGGATGAACTAATCGAAGAGAACGAGGAACTAGAAAAAGAAAACAAAGAGTTGAAAGACGAAGTAAAGGCAACGGATGAATTTCTTGAAAAATCAGTTTTCCCGACCCTTTATTCTCAAAACTTCAAACTGCTTCAGTTGCTAATTTCAAATTTCACTAATGAACTCCGAATGAAATCATTCACGGCTTATTTAGAGCCGGAAAATCCGGAACATCCTACATTCAAAATTGAGTTCTTAAATGTTACAGATAACATTATCTGTGATATTCATCAGGTAAACCCAGCTGAAAAGACGGAAGATCATCATTGTTCATTCGTCATTAAAGATGGGAAACAAGCTCATTTTATTGGTTGTACTGAGCGCTTCATAACACTAAAAGAAGATATGCATCTTTGGGATGATTTTGAAGTTTCTGAAAATGGTTTACGGGGTAATTCAGCACTTCACCATTTCTTTTTTACTCTATTGGTTTACAAATACCATTCAAAAATTTCAAATCGTGTTTATCCGATTCAAATCGTTAAAAACAAACCGCAGAAAGCGGAAGATATCGAAACTCTGGAAGCGGTTGAAGAACCAAATGAATCGGACGGAACGGGGGCAGTAGTTGCGATACTTTCTGCAATCGGATTAGGAATTTTAGGATTCAAATTCCTTAAACCCTGAATAATTAAGTTAAGCAGATTAAAAAAGAGTCGAACGAACCGCAATACCCTTAACAATGGATGCAGTAATAAAATTAGCGTTCGAGCGCATGACCCAACAGATACGTGAATTATCGGAAGAAGTAAAACAGCTTCGAAACAAATGCGCACAATTAGAAATACAGAAACAGCAAGTTCAAATAGGAACAGCCAATCCGGTTAATGATGAATTAATCAATGTTACAGTTGCTAAAAAAATCCTTGATGTAAGCCGGAACACATTTCTTTCAATGGTTTCCAAAGGAATATTTACCCCCATCAGGATGAACCTTAGAACAATACGCTATTCTCGTGTTGAAATACAATCATACATTGATCAGAAACGAGGACTTGTAAGATCAATGTAAAAGTAAAAGCCCCCGAATTTCGGGGGCTTTTTTGTTGTTGTATGTTACTATACCAATTTCAGAATAAAATGATCTTTTTCCGTTTCCTGAACACGTATTAATTCACGAACAAACATAACAGCGTTGTCAAGCAGTGAAATTTTATTGTACGTGAAAATGATATTGGTGTCCTTTAGTTCGTGAGAAGTAATCTTTGTAAGTATGGTAATGGGGATTTGATTAATTAGATTCGTTACAAACGATCTGCGCCCCGTATGGGATGAAACGAATTGAAAAAACTTCTTTGTTTCAAACTTCACCTGTCCGTATGAATCGGTAAATGAAAGCGTTTCTTCGTCCTCAATTCCGCTAAGTTCAATTACTTTCTTTATATCAATATTAAATTGTGTTTCGTGAACTCTATATGCTGTTTTCCCTCCGTTTGCTTCAAACGCATCTGCAAGCGGTTTAAGAATAGGGATAATGACCTCTTTGTTATTCTTTTGAGTAACGAATCGTGCATAGCTGAATTGTACCCCGTTCTTTGAGTAATGGTATTCGGGTTTGACCTTGAATACATCAGAATAACGAGTTCCCGTAAAGAAGAGCGTTAAAAAGATCAGTTTTGTATTTCGGTAGCGTTCGTTTTCGGGTTCGTACTCAATCAGTTTTTTGATCTGTTCGTATGTTAAATACACTTTCTCATTCGTGGAAGTGCGGATTTTTTCATTCTGGGGAAGATCAAGCGTAAAATTGAAAACTTTCACTTTGTATTTCAATGCGATCTTTCTTAGAATCGCCCGTAGCGTTTTGTACATATTCTGAACGCTGTTTAAACGATTGTACTGTCCCCTGATATGTTCAATGAATGCTTTGTAGTAAGTTTCATCAAAATCGTGTGTGAAAATGGATTTACCCATTTTGTTTTCGAGTTTCACCAACTGTTTGCGAAGCGTGTTATATATTTCGCGTGTTCCTTTCTTGATCCGTTCATCGTCCAAAATTTCTGTTTGAATAAAATCTATAATTCGGATGCGTTTAATGGATTGGATAGCTTCGCTTTCAATCCCCTTTATTTTTGCATCCAAAGCGTTCTTAAAGTTCAAGGGGGTAACTTCCCCGTTTACGCTCAAAGCGTGGAACACATCGTTTATGTGTTTTTCAATGTTAAGCAGTTCTATCTGCTTTGCTTTTGGAATTGGTAATTTTTGTTCGGAATCCCAATCTGATTTTGTTACTTTTATCCCTGTATAATATTTTAGGGGTTTGTAAACGTTCTTTTGTTTAGTTACATCGAATTCTTTGTAACCATAATTTAGAATAGCAAGAACGGGGATTTCACCAATAACTCCCGTTTTAAGTGCGAAATTGATTTTTAATTTCATGATTCGTTTGATTTGATGGTTCTAAAGTATTGGGTTGAATCAATACTTCGGGTGCTAAATTGGGTTAGAATATTGGGGTTTTACAACCAAATCCAATAGAATCCAACACAGTCCATACAAGTTACAAAATCTCCTGAAATAAAGCAATAGTGCGGAAAGAATGGTTTTCTTTGGTTTTAGATAAATTAACTCTTTCGACCTTTGCGGTAAAAAAGAAAAAGGCACCATAACTAGTACCTCTTTTTAATCTCTTTTATTGAATTCTATTATTTCGTCAAATCAATCACCACCAATTCTTTCTCGAAAGGATCAATTTCACTATGAATGGACTGAAGCAAGTTTTTGAATTCTCCGCTTGGTGCAAATTGCAGCCAATGGAAATAGCGTTCTTGCAGGGAATTTTCAGGGATAACCCGTTCCGAAATGAAATCAATCGACTGAAGGGTTTGTTCGTGGCGTTGTTTTAATTGCTTCACCAAACGCTGTTCAAATCCTTCCAATTGCTTCTTCATCCGCACAGCTTCTGCTTCTGCAAACGATTCCAAAGTAGCTTCAATGGATTTTGCTTTCTCGATCATTTCCGAACGCAACGCATTGAAGGAATCAAATAATGCGGATAAATTCAGATCATCGCCTTCGTTTTCGGCAAGGAACAATTTTTTCAATTCATCTTTCGATTGGAAAAAGCGTTCAAGCGGCCAGGATAATTTATCCATGCGCTTTTTCATGGTTCCGTCCACAAGCTGAATGGAAACCCGTTGCTGAATCAAAGGGAACAGTGTCTGATGGACTTCAAAAACTCCTTTTAACTGAATCCAATACGCCATTTCGCCGCCACCGCCAACATAAACCAGGTTTGGAAGAATCGTTTCCTGGTAAACCGGGCGCAAGATGACATTCGGTGAAAAATTCTCCGGCTCTGCCTGAACCAACTCGTTCAATTCCGCTTCGCTGAAGACTTCCCCATCAATTGCCAAACCGTTTTCAACCGGCTCGATGCGCAAACGTTCTCCGTCTTTCAGGTAAAACAAGTTGCAATCCCGGGCTTGTGCCTGCGGTTTGTATCCGGCTTCTTCAATGTTTTTATTCGTATTTAAAACTGCCTGATGCGCCGATGGTTTTGCGATTTCTCTCAAAATAACCGGAACAAACTCACGTTTCAAATCACGGGAATCCGGTTGCAGAACCAACACCCCGAAATCTGCAAACAATTTGCTTAAAAACTCCTGGAGATAAGATGCATAATCGTCCTTTTCAGAAACAGTGAGCAACTCCGAAATTTCATTTTCCTTTCCATCGAAAAAAGCCTTGAACGATTCGTGAACTTCCTGGAAATCGTTCATATTGAAACGACCGACTGGCCCTGTCTGATCCGAATTCCAGCTCAATTTCTGGTTAAACAGATGTGTAGACTTCACTTCATCAAAATCATGATCTTCGGAAGCCATCCAGAAAACGGGAACAGCTTTGAAATCGTTTTGACTTGCATTGAACTCCTCTGCCAGGCGAACCACGTGCAATACTTTATAAACCAGGTAAAGCGGTCCGCCGAAAAGTGTCAACTGATGGCCGGTCGTTACTGTAAATGTATGTTCGCTTTCCAGCAACTTTAAATTTTCAAGCTGACTCGCCGATGCATAAGAACCGATTTGCCGGTTCCAGACATGGACTAAGTTTTTGCGTGTTTCCGGAGAATAAACCTCCTTTTTGAATGCTGCCTGTTTGTGTAAATCCGCAATGGAATTTAATGGTGCTGTAAGAAATTGCCCGAATGTTGATTGATTCCCGAAAGCATGGGAAAATGATGAAAATTGTTTGATTTTATCCCGAGCGATAGTTGTTTGACTCATGGGGCAAATGTACACATCATTTTCACTTGTAGCAGTTACCATGGAAGTCATTCTGTTAAAAACTCCCAAGAAAGAATAGATAGCTTTCCAAGGATTATGAATTCAAAATAGAGTTAAGAGACAAGACTCTAAGAGTCATGATCAATAAATACGGTCTTGGCTCCTACCTCTCAAAGTCTTGATCCATTCTTTTTACCCTTCACAAATCGTTGAAAAGTAAACTGAGCGAAGTCGAAGTTACTTTTCAACTTTCCTCCCTCTCGGTCTCCCTCCAAAGGGAGAAGTTTAATCGGCTTTCAACCATACAACTTTACATTCGTAATTCGTAATTCAGCATTCGCAATTATTAAAGTATCTTTGTAAAAATTTTACCAAAAAATATGGAAGCAATCATTCGCACTGAAAAAGGAGATATGCGTGTTACTTTCTACCAGGAAGATGCGCCAAACACTGTAGCTAACTTTGTGAAGCTGGCAAAAGAAGGATTTTATGATGGTTTGACATTTCACCGTGTGTTACCTGATTTCGTGATCCAGGGAGGATGCCCGAATTCGCGTGAAGGAGCAAGCGGAATGCCTGGAACAGGCGGGCCAGGTTACAAAATCGATTGTGAATTGACAGGTGAAAACCAATTCCACGACCGCGGAGTTCTTTCCATGGCGCATGCAGGAAGAAACACAGGAGGTTCTCAGTTCTTCGTTTGTCACAGCAGAAACAACACTGCGCATTTAGATCGCAACCACACTTGCTTCGGAAAAGTAATTGACGGGTTGGATGTAATCGATGATATCAGACAAGGAGACAGAATCCTTGCAATTGAGATTCAGGACTAAAAAAAAGCCGGAGAAAATTTCTCCGGCTTTTTTTATATCGTTTATCAACTCTTAGTTTGTAGTTGTTCCTGTTCCTTCCTGAGGCAATACTTTACCCGTAATTGTCAAAATGATCGGCTCAGTAGAAGCGTTTGTCGTAACAGTAATTGTTTTTGTAAACTGTCCTACACGCTTCGTATCGTAGTTTACCACGATTTTAGAAGATTTCCCTTTTGCAATCGGTTCAGTTGGTTTCTCAGCTGCAGTACAACCGCAAGATGTCTGAACGTTTGTAATGATCAAAGGAGTTTTTCCGTTGTTTTTAAATTCAAAAACAAATGGTTCTTTTGAATCGTACGGAATCTCCGCTCTTTCTATTTTTAACGTTTTAAAAGCAACCGGTGCTTTTACTTCCGTCTTAACCTCCTTTTTAGGAGTTTCTTTTTTCTTCTCTGTAGTTTGCGCAAATGTTCCAAGTGAAATGAATGAAACTGCGAGTATTGCTATTGCTTTCATGTGTTTTAGTTTTAACTATACAAGAATACGAACTCTTTTTAGAATGGTTGTTTAATTAACAAAAAATTAGCCAAAAAATGAAAAGGGCAAAAAAAGTTCAAGAGTTCAAAAGGTTCAAAGAAATGGAGAATTGAAAAGTGAAAAGGTAAATCCCGATAGCTATCCCTTAGGTTTGTGTTGGTAAATAATTAGATTTGAGAATAATCA